>WNGK01000888.1_pt1 | contig 44313 bp, 46 predicted proteins | sample 5400601 | NCBI WGS metagenome assembly WNGK01 (sample SAMN13153376, study PRJNA577476) | soil metagenome | isolation source: 60 cm soil or saprolite under Garry oak tree replicate 1 | place: USA:California | collected 2016-06-15 | reverse complement strand
TCAGCCCTGGAGCTGGCGTAGTAACGTCCCGTGGACTGGTTCGCTACGTGGTCACCGAGCATGGCGTTGCCTATCTGCACGGCAAGTCGATTCGAGATAGGGCCAAGTCGCTAATCGAGATAGCTCATCCCAAGTTCAGGAATGAGCTTTACGAGTACTGTGAAAAGACAAGGTGGTTGCAGCGTCCGGCTTTCGCGGGTGAGTGACGGTCGCTTTACTAAGAGAAGTTGGGTGAGCAACATGACTGAACAAGGTTCCATTTGCGAAAGGTTTAGTTTAGAGAACAAGGATATGAAAGCGAACACCCGATAAAAGCTGTACGGCCAGAAGTTCCATCTAGTCTCAGATCCCACTCCTGATGACGATGGGGTTGCTGTTGAAGGGATTGCTCGCAGGTCGGGTGATCGGCGGCGGATAAGAGTCCCTTTGTTTATCGTGGTCACAATTCGGCGGGAACTCGCAGCTTTGGAAAATCAACCTACCGCCTGAGTGTGACGAGCCCGCCACCCACGATGACGACCGAGAGGAAGGTGAAGTCAGCCGGTATCAAAATATGTTAGGCCTTCACGCGCCTGAACTCCTACTGAGTACCATAGATGCAGACCGTCCGCAGTTCAAACCATCCATTGCTCCAAAAGCAAAGTTTGACCTTGCGCCTTCGCTTGCCCTCAAATCAAACGACGTCTCCGCCTGCCAGTGACCGTCAGCCCCGCACGGTCAATACTGGGCAATGCGCGCCCACGATAACCTTGTGTGCCGTTGCCCAAGGGAGATGCGTAGAAGCATTAATATGTCCTGGCCTGATACCCAACACGATCAGATTCGCATCCCGTTCCGCAGCCCTCTGCAAGATCCGATCGGCGGGTGACCCGAATTCCACGGTCGGCTCGGGAGCGAAGCGCAGGTCTGCTTCTTCGGGAATTAGATCTTCCAGTTTGCGCAAGGCTGCATCAATCGGTCCCGGTCGGTCGTATAGGTGGTCCCCATATTCCTCGATGACGTGAAGCAGTGTCAGGCGCGTCCGGAATTCCTGTGCCAGCGAGAATGCGTATGAAGCAGCAAGGGAATCGGGCGTGAAATCAGTGGCGTATAGAATGTGCCGGAATTCCAGATTAGCTGGCGCACACTCGGCGCCGTGTCGACGTACTGGCGCTCTGCTGAGCTTGGGAACTCCCGGACCGACTGTGAGTACCGGGCAGGTCGCCTGACGGAAGATCTCTTCAGCAACCGAGCCCATTAACAGTTTCCCGACACCAGTGCGGCCATGGGTGCCGGCCACAACGAGGTCAATTTGGTGTTCACGGATGATTTCGGAGAGCACTTCGCTCACTTTCCCGCGACGAATGTAGGTACGGTGTGGAAAGCCTTTGATTCTTAACGAGAGCTGCTGCATTTGCTCCTGAGCCGCGCTGTGCGCGTCTTCGTAGATCGATCCGATGGTTACCGGATCGATAGGGCTAGGCCGCACAAGAGTGATGTCGGGAAGCACGTGAGCGACATGCACCATGCCGCCGTAGCGCAGGCTCATCGCCGCCGCATAGGGCAGGACTCCCTCGGAGACATCGGAAAAATCGGTGGCGAACAGAATGTTCTTGAGAGACACAGCAGTGTTAATCTTCTCTTCTAGTAGCCTCATGGCACACCTCCACGTTACGGGTAAAGTGACACGTTGCCAAAACGATTGCCGTGCGTGATGTCACCGTTTTCTGTGATCGCAATCACACGATTCCGGCAACGTGTGGTGTAATTCAATCTTGTCGGAGTTTTATGTCAGATGACAACAACAGATTCGTCCTCGAACGCGACAGCTTTCAGCATTTGCTCGATGCCTTGGTCAAACGAGGCTATCGAGTGGTTGGGCCCACGGTGTGCGATGGAGCCATCGTCTATGACGAACTGATCTCCGCAACGGACCTGCCGGTGGGGTGGACGGAGGAGCAGAACGGCGGCACCTATCGTCTAAAAAGGCGGAATGATCAGGCAATGTTCGGCTACGCTGTTGGCCCGCATTCCTGGAAGAAGTTTCTTCATCCGCCTGTGGCTCGACTGTGGCAAGCCACTCGGCAGGACAACACTCTCCAAATCAAAGAAGAACCCCACGAGGTGCGCAAAATGGCATTCATAGGCGCGCGCTCGTGTGAGTTGCATGCGATCGCCATTCAAGACCGAGTCTTCATGAACGGCGCTTACACTGACCCGCGATACAAGGCGAAACGGGAGCAAGCCTTCACAGTGGCGGTTAACTGTGCCCAGGCAGGTGGAACTTGTTTCTGTGTATCCATGAACACAGGGCCGAAAGCGACGTCTGGGTTTGATCTCGCTTTGACGGAAGTTCTTCGGGAACGACATCACTACTTCCTGGTGGAGGTTGGCACAGAACTCGGCAGCGACGTCCTTCGCGAAATCCCTCACACAACCGCAGAGGAATCAGAACGAGCGGCGGCAGAGGACGTGGTGGTTAGAACGGCTCAGCAGATGGGCCGCAATATGGATACCGTCGACATCAAAGACCTGCTCTACCGGAACTACGAGCATCCACGATGGGACAACGTCGCCGCGCGCTGCCTCACCTGTGCCAACTGCACCATGGTCTGTCCCACCTGCTTCTGCACCACCCTGGAGGACGTTACAGACCTAAAAGGGGAGCATGCCGAACGCTGGCAGAAGTGGGACTCTTGCTTCACTATGGACTTCTCCTACATACATGGGGGCAGTATTCGTTCCACCGCAAAAGCTCGCTATCGCCAGTGGATGACTCACAAACTTGCCACATGGATCGACCAGTTCGGCAGTTCGGGCTGCGTCGGCTGCGGTCGCTGTATTACATGGTGTCCTGTTGGCATTGACATCACCGAAGAAGTTGCCGCAATCCGAGGCACGAGGAAGGACGATGATGGAAACACTACAGAAAATACTGGCTGAACATCCGTTCGGCCACGGTCTCGAAGAGGGTCACGCGGCGCTTCTTACCGGGTGTGCTGCCAATGTCCACTTCGACGCTAGGCAGTTAATCTTTCGCGAGGGAGAAGAGGCTAATCAGTTTTATCTGGTTCGCGAAGGCAAGCTGGCGGTAGAACTGTTCGCGGCTGAACGCGGTGCGATCACAATTCTGACCGTAGGAGCGGGGGAAGTGCTGGGCTGGTCATGGCTTGTTCCGCCCTATCGCTGGAAGTTTGACGCGCGTGCCCTGGAACCCACTCGGGCGATCGCATTGGACGGAAAGTGTCTTCGGATAAAAGCAGAACAAGATCACGATCTTGGTTACGAACTGCTGAAGCGGGTTGCTCACATCATGGAGGAACGCCTGCAAGCTACTAGGCTGCAACTTTTGAATGTTTATGAAGTCCACTCTTGAGGCCGAGACCGTCACTATCCCGGCGCACCCCATGGTGCCAGAGTCTTGGCAGGTTCGGCGCACGCGACGGGAAACGCACGATACGTCTACGCTTGAACTCGAATCGGGGGCAGCCCGGAATGGATTTCATTTTCTGGTTGGTCAGTTCAACATGCTCTACATGTTCGGCGTAGGCGAGGTGCCAATCTCCATTAGTGGAGACCCCAACCGACCCCAAGAGCTGGTGCACACAATTCGCGCAGTGGGCCCCGTGACCAAGGCCATGCGTGCGGTTAGACGCGGAGATGCGCTCGGGGTGCGCGGCCCCTTTGGAAGCAGCTGGCCCGTACAGGAAGCCGCCGGCAAAGATGTTCTGATCGTGGCGGGAGGTATTGGGCTGGCGCCATTGAGGCCAGTAGTGTACGAAATATTGGCCAAGCGCAAGAACTACGGGCAGATTGCCCTTCTCTATGGGACGCGTACCCCTGCTGACATGCTGTACGGCAAAGAGCTGGAGCAGTGGGGCAAACGGGCAGACCTTCAAGCCCATATCACCGTCGATCGTGCCAGCGGGGCATGGTCTGGCAACGTTGGCGTCGTCCCGACCCTAATACCGAAAGCGCAGTTCAACCCGCGCAACACGATAGCCATGATCTGCGGTCCCGAGGTGATGATGCGGTTTACTGTGCGGGACCTCCAGAAACATGGCGTAGCACTCGAAGACGTTTACATTTCAATGGAACGCAACATGAAGTGCGCCGTTGGTTTTTGCGGACACTGTCAGTTTGGTCCTACCTTCATCTGCAAGCACGGCCCAATTTTTCGCTATGACCGCGTACAAAACCTTCTCGCGATAAGAGAGCTCTGACATGAAAACGGCCCACAAACCCAAGCTCGCCGTCTGGAAGTTCGCTTCCTGTGACGGCTGCCAGTTGAGCCTGCTGGACTGCGAAGACGAACTGCTCGCGCTAACCAACGAGGTCGAGATCGCCAATTTCGCGGAAGCCTCACGCGCGGTGGTGCGTGGTCCCTATGACCTGTCGCTGGTCGAAGGTTCCATCACCACGCCACATGACGCCGAGCGCATTCACCAGGTGCGACGCTCGTCGAAATTTCTTGTCACTATTGGAGCGTGCGCCACCGCAGGAGGCATCCAGGCACTGCGAAACTTCAAAGACGTGAAGGAATTCATTTCCATTGTCTATGCGAACCCGCAATATATCGAGACCTTGAACAAGTCGACGCCGATCTCAGATCATGTTCGCGTTGACTTCGAATTGCGAGGTTGCCCGATCAACAAGCAGCAGCTGGTCGAAGTAATCAGTGCTTTCTTGAATGGGCGCAAGCCCAATACTCCGCCTCACAGCGTCTGCATCGAATGCAAACAGCGAGGAACCGTCTGCGTGATGGTGGCGCATGGCACCCCTTGCATGGGGCCCGTTACTCATGCCGGTTGCGGCGCCATTTGTCCCTCTTACGCTCGGGGATGCTACGGATGCTTCGGTCCCATGGAGAGTCCAAACACGAGGTCGCTAAGCAGCCAGTGGAGCCAACTTGGAGTGAAAGAGCCGGACTTGTTGCGAACCTTTCGTAGCTATAACGCCTGTGCCGAGCCGTTTCGCCGGGAGGGCGAAGCTCATGAAGACTAGAACCATTAAGGTGGATTACCTGGCGCGAGTCGAAGGTGAAGGGGGCGTGTACGTCAAAGTCAGGGGCAACAAGGTAGTCGAGGTCAAGCTGAAGATTTTCGAACCCCCTCGCTTTTTCGAGGCTCTCCTGCGCGGGCGCAACTTCGCTGAAGCTCCGGATATCACTGCCCGAATCTGCGGCATCTGCCCGATCGCATACCAGATGAGCGCCGTACACGCGATGGAAGGCGCGTTCGGCGTAACGGTCGACGGGCAACTACGGGCATTGCGGCGGCTCATTTATTGTGGTGAGTGGATCGAGAGTCACACGCTCCATGTTTACATGCTGCATGCGCCGGATTTTCTTGGCTATCAGGATGCCATCCAGATGGCCAAGGACCATGCCGGTGTGGTGCAGCGGGGCTTGCAAATAAAAAAGGCGGGCAACGAAATCGTTGCTCTGCTTGGCGGAAGAGAAATTCATCCCATCAATGTTCGCATAGGTGGCTTCTATAAGGTGCCCTCGCGCAGCGAACTGGCGACCCTGGCGGAGCGTCTGAAATGGGCACGCGACGCAGCTCTGGAAACGGTTCGTTGGGTGGCAAGTATGCCTTTTCCGGAATTTGAACGGAATTACGTATTCGTGGCGTTACGTCATCCGAAAGAGTATCCATTCAACGAGGGTCGGCTAGTCTCAAACGGTGGACTGGACATCTCTATCCGTGAATACGAAGACAACTTCGCGGAAGAACATGTTCAACACTCCAATGCCTTGCACTCGGTGCTCAAGCAGCGTGGCGCGTACTTTGTTGGGCCGTTGGCTCGTTTCGCTCTGAATTTCGATCGGCTCTCTCCGCTCGCGCAGCAGGCGGCACGCGAAGCTGGGCTGGGACCGGTATGCAGGAATCCGTTCAAGAGCATCATCGTCCGCAGTGTTGAAATCCTTTATGCCTGTGATGAGGCTCTGCGGATCATTGAGCAGTACGAGGCGCCCGAGAAACCAGCCGTCGACATTCAACCGCGGGCCGCCACTGGTTATGGCTGCACCGAAGCGCCCCGGGGTATTCTGTACCATCGCTACCGTGTTGACGAGCAGGGCACCATACTGGATGTAAAGATCGTTCCTCCGACCTCCCAAAACCAGAAAACCATCGAGCAAGATCTGGGGGAGTTTGTTCCGAAGTTCTTGAACCTCGCTGAGGAGGATCTTCGTTGGCAATGCGAGCAAGCAGTACGGAACTATGATCCGTGCATCTCGTGTGCCACCCACTTTCTACGGCTAGAGGTCGATCGAGTATAAATACGAGCCGGGCGGTAGAGCTTAACGGGTTTGCTTTGATGACCGGCTCCAAGCGGAGGCTGAAATCCGCGGCGCGAAAAGAGCAATCTCCGATTCGAAACAGATTCAGAGACGGCGAAAATCTCAATGTTGACTGCAATCAAACTCTTTCACACTGTGATTTGGGCCGTCTTGGCCGGATGCATTCTGGCGCTCCCCATCACGGGATTGATGCATCGATTCGACTGGGCTGTGGCCCTGACCGTGCTCGTTCTGGTGGAGTGCGCCGTGCTGGTGTTGAATCGCGGCAGGTGCCCACTGTCCGACTTGGCAGCCCGCTTCTTGCTTCACTATGGACTTCTCCTACATACATGGGGGCAGTATTCGTTCCACCGCAAAAGCTCGCTATCGCCAGTGGATGACTCACAAACTTGCCACATGGATCGACCCGAGAACGGCTGAACTGCTGGAAACGCCCATCATGCTCTTGGTCACCATTGTCGTAGCGCAGTCGCTAGAGGGAGCGTCTCGCGGTGCCGCCCGCGCTGTCTGGCCGACTTGGCATGGTTGCATCGCACTTAGCCGCCTATTGGTCGCCGAGTTTAAGCTTGTGCTCGGGCTTCGGGGCCTATCGATCAGTCCGTACCTCGTGTCAGGAACGGTCTACTACCTAATGCTTGGGGTGTTTGCCATCGTGCCGCTGCTCGTGGCTAGAAGATGAGATCGCTCACAACAGCGCCCTAACACTCAAATCAATGGAAGAAGGAATCGGAATACAGTTCAGCTTCGGTCAACTCAGATTCTGTCAGAGGACTTATGACGAATGAACCGCCTCAGAAACCGAACATTCTGATGATCGGAATTGGTAATGCCTATCGCAGCGACGATGCTGCAGGGCTGATTGCGGCTCGGCAAGTCAGGGAACAAGTGTCCGAGCAATGTTCGGTCATGGAGCATACAGGCGAAGGCGCAGGCTTGATGGAATTGTGGAAGGGTTGCTGACCGTGTCATTGTGATTGACGCCGTGCGCTCCGGTGCTGCGCCAGGAACAGTAAGTCGCTTCGATGGTACCCTCCGTCCGTTGCCCGCAGCAATGTTTCGAGATTCGACTCACGCTTTCAGTCTCGTAGAGGCAGTCGAGCTGAGCCGTGCCTTAGATCAGCTGCCACATCAATTGATCGTCTACGGAGTTGAGGGACAAAAGTTCGAGGCAGGAACCGATCTCTCCCCAGCAGTGGAATTCGGGATACAGAGCGTCGCGGAACGCGTGCTGCAGGAAGTTTTGCAGAATGTCCCTTATTCACAGACATGATCTTGTGTTCCTGATTACCGCTACAGACCACGCTTGTCCTTACCCCGATCGCGTGACGGAAATCACCGTTAACCGTGCTCCGGATCACTTCATCTTCCAGGATCGAATCGTAAGGTCGTTACCAGGTACGTGGGGCCAATTGCACCGTCCGAGGCGATTACTCCTGACATGCAATATCGGAGGCGGCTATGGTGTCGAAGTGTGCGAATTCCGCTTGCTCGGCCACATTCCGGTATCTGCATGAAGGAATGGTTTTCCACGTGGCAATCGCGTCGACCACGCAAGAAAAGACAACCATCCACGGGATACCACCACTTGAACGCTTTTGGCTTTGTGAGGCATGCTCGAGAGAGATGACCCTCGTTTCTCGCCCAGCCGGAGTCTTGGTCGTCCCCCTGCGAGACCTATCGGAACAGCAAAGGCAATCGCGGAATCGGAGTAATGCGGTGGGACTGAGGAATGAGTTGTTCATCGCCACGCATACTTATTGAGCACGAAGGAGGCCCTTATGTCGGCGGTTGCACAGGTACGCGATGAGAAGCAGAGTGTGGGATTTAAGCAGGTTTTGATTGCCACAGACTTCTCGCCTGCTTCAGAGCGAGCGCTCGCCTATGGCCTTGCTATCGCACGCCGGTATGGTTCCGCGCTTTCTGTGGTACACGCAATTCCGCCGGAGCAGGGTGAGCCAATCCCGCTAGACCCGCTTCCCCGAGAACTGGACCGGCGCCAGCTTGAGGCAGAAGAACGGATGAAGCACCTCGGCCAGAAAGCACAGATTAACGATATCGAGTATCACTTGCTGCTAGATCAAGGTCCAGTTTGGGACGTGCTTTCTTCGGTGATTGAACATCAGCACATTGACCTTCTGGTTGTGGGTACCCGTGGACGAGGTGGACTGAAGAAAATGGCACTTGGCTCGGTTGCGGAAGAGGGTGCGTTTGGCCACGTGCCCAGTTCTAACCGTTGGTCCGAATGTCTTCCCCGCAGAATCGAGGCGGGCCGAGTTCAGGCAGATCCTTTTCGCAACCGATTTCGGGCCCGCTTCCGCCAAAGCCTTCCCGTATGCTCTGTCCCTGGCAGAAGACTATCGGGCGAAGCTTGTACTTCTGCACATGATGCCACTGATGCCGTTTCCTGATCTCGGCCCGGCAGCTTACGGACCGGCGGTTTACGGTGCTGAGTCACTAACGAAGTGGCAGGGGACGACGCGAGACGAGAGCGCGAGAACGTTGAGGAAATTGATTCCGCCCAACACGAAACTGGCCGCGGAGCCAGAATATGTAGTCGGGATGGATTTTCTGCCAGAAGGGATCCTGGACACGGCGACCGCACACAGAATTGACTTGATCGTCATGGGGGCGAACCGAACTGCGTACCCACGGGTGGCCGCGCATATAACCTGGGCTCTTACCCATGAGGTTATATGCCACGCCAAGTGTCCAGTTTTGACGGTCAGGCAATGAGGGTATGGAAAACCGAAGTCGATAAGCTTTGTCGCTCACCTCGCCAGTTTCGTACGGAATGAAGCTGACCAAAGCTGACCTGTCGGCACATAGCACACAGTTATGACCGTCATCGTTCTATTCGAGGGCAGAGTCACCTACACCCTGAACCGTTGTTCACCTCCTGTAATCCATAATTTCACTGCGTCTTGTCGCGTGACGAGTGATTCTGATCACATAGCTTCGTGACTTCAGTCCTATGGGTTCCGCTCGGGTTCAGCGATGCTGTGTCTTGAGGTTAGAGTCCATGCCACACAAAAATCGCGACATTCTTGAAATCCTGCGGTTCGAGTTGAAATTCCTGGAAGACGGCGGGTATGGTCGCTCGCCACATGCGCCATGGCGAGCCCCGAACGTTTTTGAAGATTCTCCGAGCTGCCTGAATTTTAACGATTCGGCGCGGCCGCATCCCTGCAGCGAATGCCTGCTGACGCAGCTTGTCCCCCCTGAACTCCGCAAGCAAGAAGTGCCGTGCCGATTCATCCCGCTCAACGACGAGGGCCAGACGGTTGACTCACTCTACCGACACGGCACACAAATAGAGGTAGAAGAAGCCCTTCGCGACTGGCTAAAGCGGGAAATCGTCCGGCTCGAAACGGAGGAACACAGGGAAGATAGCGAGCGCACGCAGTTACTTTCTGGAGCAGCGCACACCGAGCCGCAAGTCCCGGTTGTTAAGAGTTAACCATTTTCTCCAGCGCCGGTTTGTTGCGGATGATCAGGGTCGCGCCCTTTAATTGCACGAGTTGTTTCTTCTTAAACTGCGAGAATAAGCGGCTGACGGTTTCACGAGTTGTGCCAATCATTTCGGCAATTTCCTCATGCGTAAATGTTAGCTTCACCTGCAGAGAACCACCGTTGCCGGTCGCATTGGACCACCCAAGCAGCAATTTGGCGAATTTTTCCGAGGGGGAGCTTGTAAGCCCTAGTGTGCGGATTTCTTCATACGCCGCGTAGTAATTGCGGCTTAGTTGCTCAGCGACTCGCAGAGCCACCTCTCCATATTCACGCAGAAATTGAAGTAAGGCGTCGCGGGTAATGAAATTCGCCTGGCCAGGCTCGATCATTTCCGCCGTGACCTCATAAGGGCGGTTGGAAATGGCGGCGTTCAAGCCGAGAACATCGCCGGGCTCCGAAATCTTGGTAATGATCGTTTTGCCCTCGCCGGAGGACGTGGAAAGCTTCGCTTTGCCCGTGCAGAGAATAAACACTCCGCGAGGCTGTTGTCCTTCAATGAACAACATTGTCGAGTTCGGATAGATCGCTGTGGACTTGATCTCGTTTAGCTTCTGTACGGCGTTCAGCGGCAAATTGCAGAAAAGATGTTCCTCACGGATTGGACAGGTGACACAGTTGTCGAGAACAGCGAGGCCGTAAGGGGCGCGCATGAAACACTTCCTCCCGCGGAAATTGTAGCACTGGCATTGTGATTACGGTCACGAAAAGCGGTGACCTCACGCACCGCGCATCTGGTGCCCAGGATGGAGAATGTAGCCGAAAGTAAGGTGCCATCTGGAGGGCATCATGCCAACGGTAACCGAAGTCGGACAACCGCGAGTTGAGAGCCTTCTCGAGATTTGGAAGCCGGTCAGGGTTCAGCAGAGACAGGCGACTGCACACGTCTTTCATCCGCTGCCGCCACGTCCGCTATTTGCCGACAGCTTGTTGGACTTAGACAAACAGGAAATAAATCGGCGCAAGTGTGCCGCCGTGCTCTCTTTCATGTTTCAGTGCTTGCTCATCGGCACCCTGCTAATCGTGCCGTTGATGTTCACTGAGGAGCTCCCTAGGCAGCAGTTGCTGACGTTCCTGGTGGCGCCACCACCACCTCCTCCACCCCTGCCTGCGGCCGAGGCGATGGCCAAAGTGGTCCGGCAGATCCAGAGCGATCTGATGACCAGTGGCCAACTACGTACTCCCAGTCGGATACCTCAGACAGTGCAAATAATCCACGAAGAGGAAATACCTCCAGCGTCGCCCTCAATGGGCGGGGTAGTGGGAGGCGTAGTGGGAGGTGTTCCGGGGGGGCAACTCGGAGGGGTCATTGGCGGCATTGTCAGCCAAACCTCGACTCTGGCGGCAGTGCCGAAGCTCGCCGTACTACAGCCCAAACGAATTCGCATTTCGCAGGGAGTCACCAAGGGATTGTTAATTCAGAAGATCGAACCTAAGTATCCACCTTTGGCCCTGGCAGCCCGAATATGGGGCCAAGTGGTGCTGAAAGCGATTATCACCAAAGAGGGTGAAACCAAAGAACTTCAGCTCGTGAGTGGACATCCCATGTTGGTGCCAGCTGCCATTGAGGCGGTCTCACAGTGGCATTACCGGCCGTACTTGTTGAATGGTGAACCAACAGAGGTAGAAACGACCGTGACAGTCACGTTTCAACTTACCTAGGTAGTGCCGCATGGCGTATGTGGGCGGCGCGCAGTGATTGTTCGGTCTTTGGGCAAAGGAAGGCCATGATGGAAAGCGCACAAAAATATCGTGTTGTTGCTTGGTGGAGTTCTGGAAGGACCGGCCTAGCAAAATCCAACTCTGCTCCCAATGCGATCCACTTCACCGCGCCACCTCAGTTTGGTGGTCTCGACGGCAGGTGGACGCCCGAGGATTTGCTGCTTTCAGCGGTTGCAAGTTGCTATACGACTACCTTCCGCGCCGTCGCAGAGTACTCAAAACTTGAATATGCCGACTTGGAGGTAGAGGTTGAGGGAGTAATTAGCAAAACTGATTCTGGCTACTCCTTCAGCGAAATCGTAATTCGTCCGAACCTAACCATTTCCAGCGACGGGGAGAAGACGCGTGCACTCCGCTTGCTGCAGAAAGCAAAAACAGCGTGCCTAGTCTCGCGCGCGCTCGCGGTCGAGCCGAAACTTGAACCACGCGTGCAGGCCCGTGAACCACGAGTAGAGTTCAGCCAGGTTTTGTCAGAAGACTGAAAATAAGGAAGGGTTACAGATGAAACACAAAACCGCAACACAAACAGTAGGTGCACCGGGAGTTTTCAAGCTTCTTCCAGAAGATCGTTTCTTCCAGAGAGTGGCGGATCTTCAACAATCGCGCAGAACTCGGTACCGATCAATCTGGATTAGCGGCGAACTGAGCTCGCTCTACCTGTTTTCGTCAAGGAATTCCGGTCAGCGTACGAGGAGTCAAGCCTAGAGCGTTACCTCGATACGGAAGCACAAGCTCATCTTCCATGAGGGCGATATGTGCCGCTGGGCCACCGAAAGCCGTTGTTCCCAGACGCAGAAGGAACAAAGCAAGTTCACGCATTGAACCGTTCCCTGATAGAGAGGCAGACTCGAAGATTTCGGGCACGGTCTGCTCAGGCATTGCCTTCATGCCTTCTTGAAGCGAGCCGCGCATCGAGAGCGAGTGATCCGCCACCAACAAGCAACAGAAAGATCAACCCAAGCGGCATGCTCACATCGGTGCGAGCCTCATGCAGGGTGCCCCAAAACTCGTTCTGGGCGAACGTAACGACCTTGGTCGAGTACAGGGCAACGGCAATATCGATGAGGAGCGGCACCGTTGCAAGCCGCGTAAGAAAACCGACCAACAGCAGGGTGCCGCACACAATCTCGACTATGCCCACGAATGGAGCCATGACCTGTGACCACGGAATGCCGATTTTCACAAAACGTCCCTCACCCAAGGAATCCGGGAACAGAAACTTCTGGATGCCTTCGGACAGGAATATCCAGCCTACGAGAACGCGGATTAGCAAGATCGCCTTCGCGGCATGGTTCGCCCAGATTAGGTTAGTGTTCAGTGCCATCGAATTGTCTCCTCACGAGATGCAGGGGCATAGGCGCGAACTCAACGGAGTTCCGTTCAGACGTAATCAAATAGGGCCATGAAGCCAAAATCCATGTGCAGTTGCTGATGGCAGTGGAACAGGGTCAGACCGGGATTGTCAGCTGTAAAGTCCACTTCGACTTCTTGATATCCGCCGACCATGACGACATCCTTCATCACACCTGCCGTCGGTATCCCCGCGAGCTTAGTGAGTTCGAAACTGTGCCGGTGAAGATGGATCGGATGGATGTCGTCGCTCGCATTGTGCATCCGCAAGCGGTAACGCTTGCCTTGCCGGAGATGGTAAGCAGGTGTCATCGAATCGCTCGAAAACAGCGCGTCATTAATAGCCCACAGGTTGAATCCGTGGTCAGCTGCGTTCCGCTTTGTAAAGGCCATGTCAATCACGTCGGCTGGCTCTGCGGCGCATCCGTTCCCCTTGGCGAAGCGCGCATAGTTCCAATGGAACGGTCTTGGCCGTGTCCACACCGGCTTTCCCTTGTGTCTCGCGTACTCAACGACAATGCCCATGCCCTGACCGCGATCATCATCCGCAAGATCACCCATGATCCACACTCCAGGATGGTTCATCTCGACGATGGCCGAAATGCGTTCCGCCGTTCCAAGCCAGAGCAGCGGCACTTCTGCAGACGTGGGCGTCGCATTGCCGTCTAACGCTACGACCTTGAAGGAATGTCCCGGTAACGCCAGGCTTCGAATCTCGGTCGCACTGCCGTTGAGGACATGAAAGAGCACCCGCTCGCCCTGTTTCACCCGCACCGGTTCCCCGTGCCCCAGCGTGCGACCATTGATGGTGAAGTAGCGATAACCCACTTCGTAGCCGTGCGGCATGCCTTTCGCGAGCGACGCTTTCATTGCGGACTCGCCTGCCGTTTCCAATTCTTTGACTCGCGTGGCGGGAGCCAGAACATCCATTGCCATGTCGCCGCCTTGACTGAAAGACGGTTCGAACTCCTTGAGTACGAGAAACACCTCCCGGTCGTAGCTCCCCGGCTCATGCCTGGGCTCTATGTAAACGGGCCCGACCTGGCCACTGTACTGTCCTGAGTAGAGATCCGCACCCGCCCGATTATGCGTGTGGTAGAAACGGAAACCGGCAGGACGCGGGGTGAACACGATGCGGCGCATTCCGCGCGCCGGGATGAACGGCGTTCCTTCCTCCGCCGCGCCATCCACATTCGGCGAAACCAGCTGTCCGTGCCAATGCAGCTGTTCCGGGGTGTCAGTATCGTTTTGTACTTCCACCGTCACCGACTGGCCTTCTTTGAAGCGCAACAGAGGGCCTGGGAATTGACCGTTGTAAGTGATCGCCGAGACGATTTGTTTAGGTGCGATCTCGACCGGTGCTGCGCCGATTCGCAGGGTATAGTCCGGTGGATTTGTTTCGGATTGTGTCGAAATTGATCCGACGCTTCGTGGCGCGAGCGTCGCCACCGCGTCGAGCGAAAGTCCTGAACCGAACAACCCAGCACCTGCAGCCGTTCCTGCCCCCTTGAGAAAGTGCCGACGAGACGTAACGTCTTTACTCATGAAGTGCCTCCAGGGGCGAGCCGCAGCTCTCGGAGCAAGGGCTTAATGATCGCCCCTGCACCAAGATTGACAAGACCACGACACCAAACGTTAGATTTATTGAGAATCTGGTCCCGATAAGGAAACCTGCTATCGAGACTCAACGCCAGGGCCAGCGACAAAGCTCCTCGCAAGCCACCCCAAACCAGCACGCGTTGCCACACGAAAGGGATTCGCTTCGAGAACAGATTACCGAATGGCACAATCAGCCCTCACGTTTGGTGGCAAAGAAAAAGCAGCAGCGCAGAAGCGATTGTGACACCTACCGCTCCCCTAGCGAGATGACCCATAAAAATACTGACCAAATCTCCTAAGACTTGCGTTCGCGCGTATTTGCGCACCGCAATCAGCTGGTGCTCAAGCCATCACCTTCGATCTGGCCAATGCTGCTGACGCGCAAGTAAACATAGCAACGCTTGTGCCTTCTTTGTTGTTCCATACTTGGAACACTACGCACAGCTGAACTTACAACTTACAACCGCCGAACCGTCCTTGAAAGAACTACCCGCCGAGCTATGATGCACACACCAATGAACACTCTCAGTATTCGCGTGCGCTATCGTCCACTTCGTATCGGTTTTTGCGTCCAAAAGGGAAACATGGACGAACCACGGCGCGCATTGCAGCTAACCCATGCCTTTTGGGGAGACCGTTTCAATCCTGTTATTCCGGTCGGAACCTCGGAGGAAGATCGTCGCCTGGCAAAGTCGCTTGTCGAGATGTTTCAGGTGGACGCATTGTATCCGTTGAGTGCGGCCGAGTCCCTTCAAACATTCGCAAAGGAATCTCCATACCATTTGCCCCGCGTTCCGGCACGAGCTTTTCATGGATGGAATGAAAGGCAAAACAGCAGGATTCCTCGACATTCACCACCCGATTCGCAAGATATTCGAGGAGCATATCAAAGACAAGGCTGACGCTACGATCGATCAAGAAAGAAGTAGGCCGACGGATAGCATCAACGTCGCCTGCAAGACTCTCGTACTTGCCTTTCTCCATCGGCTTGAAAACGATCCCGGGGCGTGGCGATGAACCCGGTGACGAACCCAGATTTACGTGACGGACAATTGTAGTGCTTTGTTTTGCACCAAACACGCCTTCCATTGCGATCTGTGCTTGCAGATCGTGACGGTGCTCCGGCGGTCACCTCTATTGATGGTCGCGCGGAATCGCTTCCTCCCAGGTCTTCGACTTGATCAGCTGACTGTCTTTCAGCAGTTCTCGCGTGTACTTATAGTAGAAATTCTTTTGGTCGGTCGTGACCAGGAGATGCCCGCGCCAGATCAGCGTGCGGCCGTTCAGCTTGAAGATGCTTTCCGCCTCACCCCCAACCGAGCAGGTCTCCGGATGGACATCGTCAGCCTGGTACGTGAGGTACTCGTAGTCCTCCTCGTTGCCCCAAGGGAACTCGTATGTATCTTTGCCCTTCCAGTGTACGGTGGCTTTGTGGCGGATCTCGTCGCGCTCCATCGTCCACTCGCCGGGAAATGGGAATCCTTCATTCTTGATATCGGTCCGCTCATCAGAAGGCTGTGCCGGGGAAAAAGGAGGAGCGGTTTGGCCGTGCACCGGGACAATGGGAAGTACTAAGCGCGATCCCTCATTTCCGCCAAGTTCGAGCGAAGTAGTCATGGCGTACGGAGTAGGCAGCATCATCGGCCAGAGGGCGTTTGAGATCGCAACACGAATACGATGGCCTTTGGGGAAGACCCACGAGGTCAGGTGCATTTGAATGTCGAGAGGATAGACCTTGCCTGGTTCCAGATCGCGCGGTTCTGTCATCGACTCGCGTTGTGCCCCGTTGATTCCTGCCCCGGTGATCTGCGTGACCGTGCCATCCGGAGCCACATCAGAGAGCCGTGCGAACCAGTCAGCTAGGGGCGCAGTCGCCGAAACCCGCAGCAGCGCGTGCGGACGGCCTAGAATCGCCACCTCTTCTTGCAGAGGTGCAGAGTCGTAAACCAGACAAAAAGCATCTACCGGTCTCGGATCGCTCAGCAACTCTCCCCACCAAAATCCGGCTTCGACGCCGATCGAAGGAACGTACTTAAGCTTGTGGGTCTCTCGCTTCACTATGGAATCCGAGAGCGTGTGATTGGGCTGCAGAAACAATGCGGATGGCTTCGTATCTTTTGGTGGCCACATGTCTTCGCGCCGCCACTCGCCAGGAACCTCTTTCAGATTTGGATCCGGTGGGTGCCAGTGCTGTACGTAGATCACAAGCCTGGGATCCTGCTCGACGCCAGTATCCCGGCCTTTCAGCCAATGATCAAACCAGCGCACAGCTTGATTGCGCCATTCGATCTGTGGGCCGAAATCTGCATCGTGGGGAAAAGTATGGTTCCACGGACCCACGATCGCTCGCACTTGACCCTTCGCTTGCATGAGCATGTCGGGTACGTTGTCACGATATCCGTCCTGGAGACCGCCGATCAGAAAACTTGGTATCGTGATCTCGCTTAGCGGACGCACGCGCTCCCGCCAGAACGGTCCGTCGCGCTGGTGCTTGAGATAAAGCAGCGACCACGGCGGCGTGTCAAAACGTGGTCCCAGAACTTTCTCATCGAGCGTGTAGTCTGGAGCGCCTGTCCAGCCCTCCGCCATGTCCATGTTCAGTTCGAATTCATCGATGTGTGCGACGCCATCAATGTAGTGGACGTCGTCGTGGAACAGTTCCGCCGTCGCGTCCACGGCGAGAATTGCCTTCAGGGCCGGTGGATGCCGCATCGCCGCTTGCAGCGAGTTGAATCCACCCCAGGAAATCCCGAACATGCCGACGCTGCCATTCGACCACGGCTGCTGCGCGAGCCAGGCGATAACTTGTTCTCCGTCCATCTGCTCCTGTTCGGAGTACTCGCGCTCCGGTGGAACGCCTTCACTCGTGCCAAAGCCACGAATATCGACGCGCACGCTCACGTATCCTCGTTTTGCGAAATAGGTGTGCTTCGGATAGTCGCCTGCGGCGGTTCCGTCATCCTTACGGTACGGCAAGTATTCGAGGAGGGCAGGGAACTTCTCTCCCGGCTTCGCGCCGTCCGGCATGTAGAGCGTGGCCGCGAGGCGAATACCGTCCTTCATGGGAATCCACGTCTGCTCCATGCGAACTCCATAAGCGGGCGGCGAGGGCGGTTCGCTGGCTAATGCGCGGAGCGGAAAAGCTCCGCAAAGTACCAACAGGCAGGTGAACCGGCAAGCAATCAGCTTGGCCAAAGTGCCTTTCACGCGAATCATTGCAATCATTGCAATCATTCAAAAATCCTCACTCTGAAAAGGCTGCGCTCTGCCATTGCTCGGAACCCATTGATGTTCTCTCCAGATGACCCTATTGAGCTTACCTCTAAGTGCGGGTCAGCCTGACCTCAATTTCACCCGAGCTTTGTAGCCTGCCCCAAGCTTCTTCACGCTGGATGAGGTCCAGCGCATCATCGCCACGGCCAGCGGACCACTGAAATCCTTTTACTGGCTGGTGGAGTGTCTGCGAAATAACTAGGCAGTCATTGCTTCCGCTTTCTGGATTTGGGGCTGGTGCAGCCGGGCTGGATCTGCTCCAAAGTTCGGCGGCAGCGGGTGAGCTTTTCTTGGATGGATTCGATGGTTGCGGTCCACAGGAAGGGTTGGGGATTCTGGTTCCGAGCTTGGAGAAATGCTTCGATAGCGGCCTGCAAGTCGGCGACGCTCAGGAAGACGCCGCGGCGGATGGCCTTGCTGTCCAAGTGGCCGAACCATCTCTCGACAAGATTCATCCAACTGGAATTAGCGGTAGTTTACTGACACATCTGAGAAGCAGAGCGGACTTGCGAAACTGCCCTTACCTCCCTCGTCCGCCAGCAGATCAGCGCACTCGACTCGGAAGTCACTCCCCTTTCGGTGCTCACCATGGCGGACGCGTTTTCCAGCAACGGCCTTTTTCCGTTTCGCATCGTCGCGATGTTGGGCGGAGCTTTCGGACTGATTGCCCTATCGTTGGCCATCGTCGGACTATACGGCGTGGTCTCGTTCGTGGTGGGCCGCCGGACCCAGGAAATTGGGATTCGCATGGCCCTGGGAGCGCAGCGGAGCAATGTCCTGCGAATGATTCTGGCCAACGGCATTTCGCTGGCCACAGTGGGCGTCGTGATCGGGATGGTCGTGGCCCTGGCTGCTGCACCTCTCATGCGCAGTTTGCTGAACGGTGTGAGCCCGCGGGATCCTCTCACCTTTGTGGCCATCGCCCTGATTCTTCTGACCGCCACGTTTGTCGCCAGCTGGATTCCAGCCCACCGCGCCACTCGCGTCGATCCTAATGTGGCCCTGCGGTGCGAGCAAACCCGTAGGCTTTGCCGAGCGGCTGCCTGCCGCGTGAATCGCGCTTTCACGCCCCGGAGCCAGCGAATGGCGAATCTTTGATCCTGTCCGCCCCGTGATCGATAAAGAATCTGATGATCGTTGTTCCCAAGTGAGCAGCACACCAATAAGCGGAACGGATTTTGGGTTCGACAGATCTATCGGTGGTCGGTATTGATAAGGTTCGGGTCCAAGCCAACCGGCGTGGAGCTTGCCTGTGCTGGTGCGTGTGCTTTACTAACACCAGCGGTTTGGTCGCTGTACGGTTTAAAGAATCAACCGCCGATAATCCCCACCACTTCGATGTTGTGCGACTGAAACCGCTCATCGACCGTACCAATGGCAGGCATCCTTGCAGGATCAAGCGACACAACCTGGGCCACAAGTCGGAGCAGGGGACACACGAGACCGACAACAGCTATGAGAGCAGCGATCCGCGCTCTCGAATGTGCGTTCCTGTTTATTTCACCACGTCGATGAACTCCCATGCCACTTACGCCGTCAACTTGCCTGATTTAATCGCGGTTGAGCCTCACTGGTCGCCCGCTCACCTCTTGGCGACACTGCCGGCCAGTCTCCTCTCCATGCATCAGGGGCTGTGGCGTTCATGTAGCTGATGCGTACTGGCATGGCCGCAAGCCGGTCGGAAAGCCGCGCCTCATTGCGAATCGGCCACCAGTCGTATAAGAAGATCTCAAGAGGGCGCCACATGGAGACCCAGCCGCCGATCGTGAGGCTTTCGCGAACGATCTCGCCAATGCGGCTGCCCTTCATCAAAGCAGCTAGACAATCGCCCAAGGCAATCGCCGATGCTAAGGCAACGAGGCCAATCGCAAGACTGGTCCGGCCCACACGAAACAATTCACGCAGCCGCCGCCGGTATGCTTGAGCGCGTTGACTGAAAAACTCGTGGATCGCGTCGCGTAAGACAGCAGCCTCATCCGGTAAACCGGCCTCGCGGTCGAGATCAACCACTAGAGCAAGAGTTGCGTCGCTGGGCAAGGCCTTGGCCCAACCCACGATAAACTCTTCAGCTTTGGGGTCTAGGTCCTTGTCGCGAAACGGAGACGGATCGATGGCGTTGAACAACTGCTTCAATTCGCCTACATGCACCTCGATGACAGCGCACTTGGGAGGAATCGGGTCGCCGGCAGAGGGTTTGTCCTTGGCCCCGGAGGCGTTTGTCATCGAGCCAGAATACGCCATTGTGCCTCGCTCATGCACAAGTTCTGCGGGCAGAGCTGTTCGAGTCTTTGTCCGTGACAAACCACCGGATGTATAGGTGATGCTGGGCAACGGCAAAGCAGAGATCCCGTGCTTAATTTTGTCCTCGCGCAACAGCAAACCACACTGGTTCTCACCACCGTTCCTCGTCTGGAGGTCATATGAAGGCGATTCGCATTCGAATCGTCGGACACCGGATAACTTAGCTGTTAAATAGACATTTCGTGAGGTGGATTATGGATGCTAGCAAGAATCTGCAGAACATGAAGAAGCTGGACGATTCGTGGAATGCACAGGATCTCGAAACGTTAGGCGATACCACTCGAAGGATTGCATCGTGCGCTGGCCGAATCAACCGCCAACCCACGGCATAGAAGCCCACGAACAGGAGGCGATCGCATTTTTCAAAATGTTTCCCGACCAACGCCTCGTGAACAATCCTTACAAGATTATTCTCCGGCAAGGCGAATGGACACGCAGGACTGCGAATTTGCGGCTCTGTCTGCGACCTTCATGCCCTCGCTGCTCGTGAGCACCGTGTTAGTGATTATCGGGTCATTTTTCGATAGACGACGGTTGCCCACGGCCCATCGAGCACAAGGAGGCAAAACAGAATGGTTCAGTTATACTTGGGTTGTGATGATTCAGCCTGACCTCCTGTACGGACTGAGGGTTTCTAAGAATCACTCCGTATACGAACTGTTTGCTACATCTGCTGATGACCCTCTCACCGTGTTCGGCCCATGGCAGTTCGACTCCGCCGAGGATATGGCATTGATACTCTACCGTCTTGATTTGAGTGCCGTTGACTACATCGGCGTCGACCAATGGCTCAGTAGAGCTTCGAGTGTGGAAGTTGGCCATTCAATTAAGGGTTCCATGTTGCTCGAAGTGCTCGGTGCCGCCCCGCAAATACTGTCTTGACCATGTCAAAACGTTGTCAACACTCTTAGCTCCAACTCCTCCACGTTGTTTCGAACACCCTACGTCACCGTGGGTCCTCCTGTTTCCAGTCGACGCTGTGCCCCTTCCAAGAACAAACTCAGAACGCTGCCCTGTCACGGCGCTTTCGAGAAGTTTCGGCAATTAATTGGAACAGGAGGGCACGGAAGGGAATTACGAGTAAAGAGCGGTTACAAAGCGGGGAGCTTAGTTCGGCTGGTTAGAATGCCCGCCTGTCACGCAGGAGGCCGCGGGTTCGAGTCCCGTCGCTCCCGCCAAGTCTTCGACCTGAAACGTTTTTTGCTGTCAAAGAGTCACGACTTAGACTACTTCCGCTACGATTTTCTCGCTTAGTAGGAGCATCTGGAAATTGGTCTAAGCAACAAGATGTTTCTGCACTTCCTTTCCGGAGGCCTCGGTCAGTTGGCGTTGATGTACGATTAGCTCCCTAGCTATCTGTTTGGCCGTATTGCGAATGAAGGCCAAGTGCTTTGCGTACTCTGTGCCCGGCTCCACCTGTTCGCTCGCCAGGTCACAAGAGCCAACAATGGTCGACAGTTTGTTAATTAGATGATGCGCGAAGAGACATGTGGGCTGATAAGATTCCCGGTTTGACTTTTCCATATGGTTACCGTCCCTTCTTTTCCTTTCAATAGAAACACTTCGATTCTGACGCCTTAGGAGAACGAGCACTGTGATTCCAATCACAGTGCGGTGTTACGTCCGATACTGTCTGATTGGTCTTCTCATCCGCTTGTCAAGTGATAAATTGGCATCCGGGTGGTGTTTCCAGACTGTGCAAATCATACTGACCCCACCGCGGGATTCAGAGGTCAAGCACAGCCGATATGGAAGAGGAGTCGGCCTGCAGGCACAGACGAAACCCAAGTTTCTTGAAAATATTCTGCACACCCAGGTTGTCCCGCAACATCTCAGCGTGGACGCCGCTTAGTTTCTCGTCGCGCGCGATCTGAACCGTGCGGCGCAGCAACTCGATCCCCAGGCCTTGCTTCTGATACTGATCTGAGACGAGAACAGCCACTTCGGCCTCATGCTTCATGTGTAATTTGATCAGTCTGCCCACTCCCAGGATGCGATGCTGCCCGGTTGCTCGGTCTTTGTAATCCACCACCAGAGCCATCACGCGATCGTAGTCTACGAAACAGATGCGAGCTAGACGCTCGTGTGCCACCCGTGCGCTTAGGCTGGGTGAGGAAAAGTAACGCATGTAGACACTGCGGTCAGAAAGTGTCTCATGGAATTTGCCCATCAGCGGTTCGTCTTCGGGGCGGATCGGCCGGAGCGTGACCTCCGTGCCGTCCTTCATGGTGAATTGTGAAACGTACTGCGACGGATAGGGACGGATGGCCGCCTTTGGGAGTTGGTCTGGACGCAAGCTTAGATCGTGCAAGAGCACCCGCGCATCGAGAGCCAACAGGCCTTCCGACGAGGCGAGCAGAGGATTAAGGTCAATTTCTGCTATCCAAGGCTGCTCCACTACCAGTTGGCTGAAACGGACCATAAGGTTTTCCAGAGCAACCAAGTCGACCGGTAGACGTCCGCGAACGCCCTTGAGTGCTTTGAAAATGAGGGTTTGCTCCATCAATCTCTGGGCAAGAGTGCTGTTGAGCGGTGGAAGAGCCACCGCATGGTCTCGATAGACCTCGACGAATTGGCCGCCGGAACCAAACAGGATCACCGGTCCAAACTGGGGATCAACGCTGCTCCCGAGGATCAACTCGTAGCCTTCTACGCGTATCATGGGTTGCACGGTAACGCCCAGAAACTCGTCAGTACTGGCTTTCTCTGTGACTGAAGACCTTATCGCGCGAAAGGCGGATCGCACCGACTGCTCATCTTGCAAGTTCAACTTCACGCCGCCGACATCGGTCTTGTGGGTGATTGTCTCGGAGAAAACCTTCAGGACGACGGGATAACCAATCTCCGATGCATGTTTCACGGCTTCGTCTTCGTTCTTGGCCGCTCGGGTTTCGACAGTAGGAATTCCGTAAAACGACAGAATTTGCTTCGATTCGATTTCTGTGAGCAGCCGCCGCCCTTGGTTCCGAGCTTTGTCGATGACGTCTGCCGCGCGGCTCCGAGAGCCGCCCTCAGGCTCCAGAGATTCCACTAGAATTGGGGTTTCATAGAGGCCTCGCAGGTTGTAGCTGTAGCGCCACATGTAGGTGAATGCGCGGGCAGCAGTGTCGGGATAAGAGAATGTCGGAATGCCTGCGGTATTGAGGACCTTTTCTCCCATGGCGACGCTGACCCCTCCCATCCAACTTGCGAGCAGAGGTTTTCCAGAGCTTTGGGCGTGGGGTTGCAGACGTTTAGCGACTTCAGACGGGTCCGTCATTCCTTGCGGCGCGAGGATCACCAGCAGACCGTCGCTGTTGGGATCTTTTGACGCGATTTCTATTGCTTTCGCATAACGCTCGGAATCGGCGTCACCCAGAATGTCAATTGGATTGTTGTGGCTCCAATGGCGCGGCAGAAATTTGTCCAAACGCCGCAAGCTCTCTTCGGAGGGTGTGGCTAGCTGACCGCCATTGGCTACAAGCGCGTCCGTCGCAAGAACGGCGGGCCCGCCGGCATTGGTTACGATCGTGAGCCGCGGCCCTCTAGGTCTAGGCTGCTTGCTGAGAGTTTCAGCCATGTAGAAAAGGTCGGCAATGTTGTGCACTCGCAAGACGCCGCAGCGTCGAAAGGCTGCATCCAGAACTGCGTCACTTCCTGTGAGGGCGCCCGTGTGCGATGCCGCGGCGCGAGAGGCGGCCTCAGAGCGGCCAGCCTTAATCACGATAATGGGTTTGCTGAGAGATACCTCTCGGGCGGCCGAAAGAAACGAACGGGCATCGCCCACCGACTCCATGTAAACCAGGATGCTATGCGTGTGCGGATCATCGCCAAAATAATCGATCAAGTCGCCCCAGTCCACATCCAACATTGAGCCAGTCGAGACGATTGCGCTGAAGCCCACCTCCTCGCGCTGACTCCAGTCTAGGATTGCGGTCAGTAGTGCACCGCTCTGGCTTAGGAACGCAACGTTGCCAGCCTTGGGGGTGCCTTTCGCGAACGTGGCATTCAGGCCAATCGCGGGATTCATGATGCCGAGGCAGTTGGGGCCGATCAGTCGCATTGTGCCGCGGCGCAATTGTTGTTGGATCTGTTGCTCCAATGCCGCGCCTTCCGGACCTCGCTCTCGAAATCCCGCTGAGATCACGACGGCGCCCTTTACTCCTGCATCGACACACTCGCCGATCACATGCGCAACGGTGAGTGCGGGGGTGACCACTACGGCCAGGTCCACTTGCTCAGGAATGTCGCCGATGCCTTTGTAGGTCTTAAGTCCGAGAACCTCTGAATGGCTGGGATTAACGGCGTACACTTTCGACCGAAAACGGCTTTCCATCAGATTCGATAGAACCGTTCTGCCCACAGTACCGGGCCGCTCAGTTGCGCCGATTACTGCCACGGAGTCAGGGACGAACAAGGCGTCTAAGCCAGACCTCGCCCCAGCGTTCGCGGACTTCTCCACGGCGGTCTGCGTTTGCTCAGGTAGACTTCCTTGCGTGCGGCTCACAAAACTCTCCCGGCCAAGGATATCAGTGGACATGCAGCACGCGATCATCCGACTGGTGTGAAGGTTTGCTGATCTCGACCCGGGCTTCGAACTTCTGTGTTGTTCCTAGTGAACGCGAGACCAGGCATAGCGCCTTGGCCTTATGCAAGAGACTAATCGCCCGCTCCCGTTGCTCTTCATTAGGAATCGTCAGGCTCGGACGGATAACAATCTCGCTGAAGCCGTAGCCAGTGTCCGTTTTCCTGACGGTTCCCTCCGCTTCCACTGCCAAGTCCGTGTATTCGAATCTTGCGCGCCCTGCGATTGCGTGGAACGTCGTCGTAAAGCAACTCGCGAGTGCAGTCATCAACAGGTCCTCAGGTGTCCACCTGCCTTCGAGACCGCCGAACTGCGGTGGCGCGGTGAAATGAATTGCGTTAGGTGCCGAATCAGACTTGGCGATGCCGGTCTGTCCGGACGTCCACCAAGCTACAACGCGGTATTTATGTTCATTGTCCATTCAGTACTCCGGGTCCTGATTTGGTCGTCCAGAAACTTGTGGGTGCTACTTCGTCAACCGATTCCGAGAAGGGGAATATCACGGTTACCACGGCCACTGTTCCTGATGATTCTGTGCCAGCGGACCCGAGTAAAGCGGTGGCCGAGATCACCGTTGTTCGTGATGCCAATCACACACTGGGTGCTACAATACGCTCACTTGAAAGGTGCTGAATGCACGCTCCTTACGGCTTAAATATCATCGATAACTGCCTCATCTGTCCGGTGCGTGAGGAGCATTTATTCTGTAATTTACCTTTGCCTGCAGTACAGAAATTGAATGAAATCAAGTCCACTGCGGTGTATCCCAAATCGACGATGCTATTTATCGAGGGCCAACAGCCGCGTGGAGTGTTCGTGCTCTGTGCGGGAAAGGCGAAACTCTTCACATCTTCGAGCGATGGTAAAACCATTATCACCAAGGTTTCGGAGGCTGGCGATGTCTTGGGTCTGAACGCGACCATCTCCGATCGGCCCTATGAGGTAACGGCCGAGATGATGGAGCCCGGCCAAGCGAATTTCATCGCCCGCGACGCGCTTCTGCAATTCCTGCGCGAATACGGAGAGGTGGCGTTGCGAGTTGCAGAGCAACTCAGCCGCAACTACTACATTGCATACGAGGAAATCCGCACTTTAGGTTTGACGAGTTCGCCTTCAGAGAAGTTTGCAAAGCTTCTGCTCTCCTGGTCGCCAGATAAAGGTAACGCGAATGAGCCTGTGCATGTGAAGATGACGCTGACACATGAAGAAATTGCGGAAATGATCGGCACGACGCGCGAGACGGTCAGCCGCTTGTTCTCTGATTTCAGGAGGAAGCAGTTGCTGGAAACGAAGGGATCTACCCTGGTTATTCGCAACAAGCCTACCCTGGAGAAAATGTTGAACTCCTAAGGGTCATGTGTCGGCCTGTCACCCCGAACCCGCACGTTAGCGCCTTCTCTAAGTCTCTGCCAGCTTTGAGAATTCGACGCGTTGCTCCAACAACGGATCCGTCGAGCTCGCAAGTTGCTGTTCAATCTGTGCGATCTGGCCGCGCAACCAGCCGGCAACAGCTTCTTCCAACTCGAATTGCGTGCCGCAGCGATAGAAATAGTCAAATGGTCTCCCCCTGTTCATTGAGGGGAATTAGCAGCGAGCCTTGGTCGGCGATGACAATGTTTTTCCAGCTAGAGCGAAATGGCGCGCTCTTTGGAGTGCAGGCAGTAGTGCGCCCAAGAAGTCCTTGACAGAGCCGACACCTTCATAGATAGCGCACATAGATAGCGCACTACGCTCCAAGGTTTTCATCGGGATCATAAATGCCGCAGTAGTTTAGACTAGCTGGTTGTCTAACGCGATGTGTCTTGGAGAGAAGCTGTCATGCGAATCATTCCGATCTCCCAACAAGAATGCAGTGATCTGCTGAAACGCGTGTCTATCGGAAGACTGGCATGTTCGTTGGACGATCAGCCGTACATCGTGCCGGTTGCCTTTTCGTATGAGCCTAATCGCATCTACATCTTCTCGACACTCGGCAAAAAGATTGAGTGGATGCGCCAAAACCCCAAGGTTTGTCTGCAAGCCGACGAAATAGAGAATGATTCTAACTGGCTTAGCGTGATAGTGATGGGAACGTACTTCGAACTGCGCGAAGCACAATACACTGCTCAGTGGGAGCATGCGAAGGAACTACTGTCGCAGCATTCAGAGTGGTGGCTAAATCCGCTGGCAGAAAGGCGCGAACAAATCAACGATCTGTCGATTAAGCCTGTGTTCTTTCGCTTCGACATCAAGTCGATGAGCGGCCTCCGTGCTATCCCTGAAGTTTGAAAATTTTTTTCCGTCGCCATTGCCCGACAAGCTCCTGCGCCACGCCGGACGCGAGCGTAGTCAGCCCCGCCGTATCTTGTCGAGGAATGAGCTTATAATGGGTGTTCAGCGACTCATTGTCGATGATCCACAGATGTTCTCTGACCGGACGCGCTTTCCCTTGCCGATTCTGTCGCGGCGTAATGACATGCGTGAACTGCGCTAGCCTGTACTGACGGAGGTGGTCCATGCATGTTAATGTCTTCGATTTTTCGGAGCTACTCGCACGATCGCCGCGCCGGTATTCAGAATTCCTGCGCGTTTCCTCCCTGAGTGTCGGGATATATGTGCTAGAGCGGGGAGAGAGGGACCCGCAAAAACCGCACACGGAGGACGAGGTTTACTACATTGCGAGCGGGCGGGCGAAAATGCGCATGGAAGCAGACCGAGAGGTCGAGACCTTCGATGTTCGTCCGGGCTCAATTATCTTCGTTCCTGCTCGCATGCGGCATGCGTTCTACGACATCACCGAACGGCTCGCAGTACTCGTCTTCTTCGGTCCGGCTCAACATTCGGGTGCAGCTGGAGTAGCCATCACTTCCAAGGGCAGAGAAGGATAGCCAGTATCGCCAGAATCATCCAGATGAAGGCAGTGCATGCCGCAATTGGTGCGAGCCAGTCGGCCTAACCAGGCACTCGCTTCGGTCCAGCGCGAGTTTTCTTTCGGTCAATGGGAGATCGATGACCATCGCGAATCCGTTCGAGAGATCGAAGAAACATTTCAATGCGAAAGAATTGAAAGGGTTCACAAAAATAAACCTAAAGCCGGGAGAGACTAAACGCGTGACCCTTAAACTCGATTGCCGGGCGTTCTCCTTCTATGACGTTAAGAAGAAAGACTGCAGCGCTGAACCAGGTGATTTCACAATTCTGGTGGGCGGTTCTCCCGACAACATTCAACTGCGGAACAAGTTCACTCTGACACGCTAGAATTCTCGTCATCACGACCACGGCAGCCCAGGCTCCGGTGGAGATTCCTCGCAACCATGCTACGTTCTATGGATACCATGCGAACACTACTATTCGTAAGCGTCCTCGTTCTACTTGCAACCCTTGGCGCGGCACAGCCACAGCCACCTCTCAACGTTATGCCCATGCCTTCTGTTGTGCAACTTGGTGCGGGCCAACTGGCGATTGATCGATCCTTTTCTATCGCTATCACAGGCTTTCGAGACCCGACGGTGGAGCGGGGCGTACAGAGGTTTGTTGCACAACTCTCCCAGGAAACAGGGATGCTGCTAAAAAACAAATCGGTGGAATCTGCCAACCCTTCACTCCTCATCCATCTGGAACATGGCCGTCAGGAGGTGCAACGCCTGGGCGAGGATGAGTCTTATGAGCTGACAATCGGCGAGTCGGGAGCGAAGCTCAACGCCTCCAATCCGCTGGGCGTTCTTCACGGACTTCAGACCTTTCTGCAACTGGTCGAACCGGGCATGAATGGATTTACTGTGCCGGCAGCTACGATAAAGGATCAGCCGCGGTTCGCCTGGCGCGGATTGCTCATTGACGTTGGCCGCCACTTTATTCCGGTCGATGTGCTTAAGCGCAATCTGGATGGAATGGCAGCGGTGAAGATGAACGTTCTGCACCTGCATCTTTCCGACGACCAGGGCTTCCGCGTCGAGACCAAGAAGTTTCCTAAGCTGCACGAAATGGGTTCCGATGGTTTGTATTACACGCAAGACGAAATTCGTGGTCTGATTTCCTACGCGTACGATCGCGGTATCCGCGTGCTGCCCGAGTTCGATACCCCTGGCCACAGCGGTTCGTGGTTTGTCGGATATCCCGAGCTTGCCAGCAGTCCCGGTCCTTTCAAAGTCGATCCGGAAGGGCCGGACTCGGTCACTGATCCGACCCGAGAAGAGACCTACAAATTCCTCGACAAATTCCTCGGAGAAATGGCCAAACTCTTTCCCGACGCCTACTTCCACATTGGCGGAGACGAGGTGAACGGCCAGCATTGGGATAAGAATCCGAAAATCCAGGCCTTCATCCACTCGCATGGCATGAAGAATAATCAGGACCTGCAAGCGTACTTCAATCAGCGCCTCCAGAAGATCCTGGCCAAGCATCACAAAGTCATGATCGGGTGGGATGAGATTCTGCATCCCGAATTGCCGAAGACCATCGTTATTCAATCGTGGCGCGGACAGGAATCGTTGGCGGCGGCGGCGAAACAAGGCTACAGCGGCCTGCTCTCTTTCGGTTACTACATCGATTTGATGTGGCCTGCGTCACGGCATTATGCAGTGGACCCCATGAGCGGCGCCGCGGCAACGCTGAGTCCCGAGGAAAAACCCCGCATCCTGGGCGGCGAGGCTTGTATGTGGACGGAGTGGGTCACGCCGGAGATCCTCGATTCCCGCGTCTGGCCCCGCACCGCCGCGATTGCCGAGCGCCTTTGGTCGCCGCAAGCAACTCAAGATTTGAACTCGATGTATGCCCGGCTCGAAGAGTTGAGCTGGCGCCTCGACTGGCTTGGCCTCACGCACCGCACCGGCAGGTTTCAGATGCTTCACCGCATGACTGGGACGTACGACATCGCCGCCCTTCGCACGCTTGCCGACGTGGTCGAGCCCGTCAAGGACTATGCGCGCATGGACAGCGTGAAGGGTCCGTGGGACTTTCGCGCACCGTTGAACCATCTTATTGACGCTGTCAGTCCGGAAAGCGATGCGGCACGGCATTTCAGCGCTCAGGTGGAGGCCTACATACAAAGCGGCTACAAAGACCAGGCCGCCGAAAGTCAAATCCGCGCCCTGCTAACCACTTGGCGCGATAACGACACGAAACTGCATCCGGTCCTAAATCAATCTCTTCTTCTCAATGAAGTCGCGCCTTTATCTCAAGATCTGTCCGCGCTTGGAGTTGCCGGCTTGCACGCGCTCGATTATCTCGATAAGTCCGAACCTTCTCCGGAGTCATGGCGCACCGAGCAACTTGCGCTGGTGGAGCGCGCAAAGACGCCGAAAGCAAATCTCCTGCTCATGGTGGTTGTGCCTGTGCAACAGTTGATCGAAAGTAGTGCCGGGCAGAGACCAAAATCATGAGTCGTGAAGCCGGTAGCAGTTTACGGAACTCAGCTTAACGGTTATTCGCTGGCGGAGCGAAGCAGTTAAAGGTTCCAATCCAACGTATACGCCGAGAAAGAGGTCGGCCGCAGCACGTCGATCTGCACGTGAATTGGTGCTTCGGGCAATGAAGTTAACCGGTTTGCTGTTTCCACTGTCAAACGAAAAGCGGCCGCTTTAAGTGAGGATAGCGGACTGGTAGCATTCACATTAGCGCTCCTCAGGATTTACAAACAGGAGACTTGGAGATGTTCTGGTTCGGGAGATGTTCACATGATTTCTTGCGAAAACGAAGTGCCGTATTTCCTAGTCGCTAACCCAATGAAGCAGGGAGGCCGCCGTTGATTGCAAAAAGCCCAAAGCACGTCCATTCCCGAATGGCAATCGAAGCGCCGCGCAAGAGGCTATCAGCCGTCGGTTTTCTCATGCGCAGGTTATCGGTCCACCGCGCGTCGATCGCTCTCTACACACTGGCAGTTGCTGTTCCCCTATTCTCGTCGTTCGACGTTCAAGCGCAGGAAACTGCCTCCGTATCGAAGGATGCAAAATTGATACTGGCTTGGAGTGATGAATTTAACGGCCCGGATGGTTATGGTCTAGACGCATCTAAATGGGTTTTTGACGTTGGCGACGGAGGCTGGGGAAATCACGAACTAGAGTACTACACGAATCGGCCACAGAATGCATACATCCATGGCGGAAACCTGGTGATAGCAGCCCTAAAAGAAAATTACCCAGGGACGGACGGCCGGAGCAGGAAGTACACATCGGCACGGCTCAAGACCATGGGCAAATTCTCCCAGACCTATGGACGATTTGAGTCGCGCATCAGAATCCCTGCCGGTCAGGGCATGTGGCCTGCCTTTTGGATGCTGGGCGACGACATCGAAAAACTTGGCTGGCCCGATTGTGGCGAGATAGACATCATGGAGAATGTCGGGAAGGAACCTTCTACCGTACACGGAACCATTCATGGACCCGGATATAGCGGAGCCAATGGAATTGGGGTGCCCTACGTGTTGCCAGCAAAGCAACGATTTGCCGATGATTTTCATGTGTTCGCAGTCGAGTGGGAGCCGAACACAATTCGTTTCTACGTTGACGCCGACCTCTACGCCACTCGCACTCGATCGGAGATACCCGCTGACCGTAACTGGGTGTTCGATCACCCGTTTTTTCTCCTGTTAAACGTTGCCGTCGGGGGCGATTGGCCGGGCGATCCGGACGCGACTACAGCTTTTCCTCAAACCATGCTGGTGGACTACGTGCGAGTGTATCGACGGTCCAGCCAATAGGATCTGCTACACATTCATTTCCAAGAGAGCGTCGTAACGAAGTTACTCGCCAGTGTCAGGTCCGTTACCGTTGTCCCCATTTTAAGAACTACCGGCCGTGCCGCAGCCGCATTAGTGACCACTAAAATTCTCTTGCCGGCAGGATTCTGTCCCAATGATTTCTGGGAGCGCAAAACCCCGCGAACGGCTGTGCCATCGACAATGCATCTTGCGGCCAACAGGGCAACTTTTGGGATGGAAGTTCGGGCGTACCCAAAAGCCCGCTTTGGAATATAAGCGAGATGCAGGCGGACGAACTCGCTTATGAGAAAAGCATGTACGGGGCAGACAGCGTAGTGACCGGACCAAACGGATGGCCAGCCCAAAACACCTCTTGTCGGAACCATCCCCGGAAATCGACCTCGGCGTCACTTAGCTCTGTCAGTGCATGTCCTAGTTTCCCCATGTCCAAGCCGTAAAAAATCCGAATTGGAAAGAGAATTGGGTAGAGGAAATACTGTTGCCGGATGCGTCAGTCAGGGAGCGAGCTGAACTTCAAGAAACGGGGGCCGAACTTGATGAAATGGGACGGGAGTTGCGAGTCAAGGGCAGGGCCGGAGAGCTGGAATCGTGCCAGCTCTTGCGTCATGCCGGCGAAGTGGTGACCAAAGGAAGAATTATTGGAAGGCGTGTGGCCAGATGTGATGGTGGTCGATGGATCCTTGGCGACCGCGGTCTCAAAGCTGCGCAAGTCGATGGGGACGATGACCATCCCGTGATTGTTACGGTGCCACGCGTCGGCTCTTGCTTGGTCGTGTAGCGCCGAACAGATTTGGCAGAGAAGGTGACGAGGAAGGACCCTTTTGGGTGATCACTGAGGTTGCAAAGGACCTCGAGAACCCGACCCCCGTCGCGGTCTCGCCTTGTGCTGGACGCACCATTTTCTAAGATTCTGGCTCTCTGGAAGTTTCTACTTGCTATAAATACCTGGAATCCAGTGCACAGCATTGGCGTGATACAGCTTGCGCAGGACGGCTTGGGGTAACCCGAGACCTTCGACCTTGTGACCAGAGTACTCGAATACATCTTTCGTGGCGAAATAGCGCCAGTCCATCGCGTACTGCGTTTCCCATTCTTTGACTGCGTCCTGCGGAGCCGTGTCCTTTAGGAATTCCAGATCCGTACCGTACAAAATCCTATCCTGGTATTTCAGGAGAAATCCGCGAACTTTATCGCTGGGCTGAACCACCAAATGGACCACGCGAGCCGCCGTGTCCACCGCGAAGTTCGGATACGCGTCCAGATGCATTGCTAGTGCATCGAGGTCGTCTTCCATACTTCCCAGATGGGCGCCAACGACTCGCAGCTTCGGGTTCTGCGCGAGCAGATGATCGCGAGCCTCCAGAAGCTGGTGCTTGTTGGGCGCGCCCAGCTTACGGTACATGTACCAAGTGGGATTCTCCTTGTAATACGAATAATCCAGGCCGTTCGGATTCGGAGCCTGCCAGGCCTCATCCGGTTCAGCGACGTGGGCTATCAGCATCCGGTTGTGCTTCTCAATGTCCTTGAATATTGGCCCCAAAGCCGGATTATCGGGCAGGACGTAATGACCGTCTCGATCTTTCAGCTCCATGCCAATGTTCTTCCAAATCTTCACTGCGACCGCGCCCTCGGCGAAATCCCGATCCAGACCTCGGATTGCAGAGGCAGGAAAATCTGCCTGGCCGAATTGGAAGGGATCAAAGCTCGTGCACAGCGCAGCGTGACCATGGCTCTCCCGGACAACGCGCAGAGCATCCTCCAACTGTGGCTCCATAGCCCTCCGATAGGAGTCATGATCGTCTACCAAAAGGATGTCGAGAATGTGCATGTGCAGGCGATCCAGCATTGCGTAGAAACTTGCATCGCCCTTGGCCACATGGGTGTGGGTATCGATGGGCTCGAGCGACGCTAGGGCATGCAACTCCGACGTTTTCGTTGGCGCGCCTGGTTGCGAGTTCTGCGGGCTCGTCGCGCTATGGGATTGCTGTTGCAGCCGGCTGGCAAGGGCGAGACTAAGACTAGCAACTGCAGAGAACGCGAGAACCGACCTCAGCATCCGAGCTCTACTCCGATGGACCGCATTCATTGGGAGCCTGCGCGCGATCTAGTCTTCCTTCAAATCCAAATCCTTGTTGACAAGGGCCTACGATTTTAATACATTTGTGACGTTTTGTGAACTATTGCGTTCGTTTGAGATCGAATGCAACCAAATCATAGACTACTTTCTGGCAGAGGTGAAACTTGCCTTCCAAGCAAGGTCTTCGCGGTGTCCTTAAAACTAGCCAGTCCGCACCTATTCAGAGCCTCATCCTTGGGTCGGTTGTCATGTCGTTTTTTACGCCTTTCGCATATTCTGCCAACACCGAGCTCAGAAATGCCGAACTCATGGTCAGGATTGATTCCGCTGATGGCTGTTATACAATTTCAACAAAAGGCGTTGCATCTCCAGTAGTTCGCGCGGGTGTCGCGGCCGAGGTGGATGATCACTGGATCAAGTCTTCCGAATATCCCAAGCATGAGATAGTCGACTCGGATTTTGAGGACACACTCGGGCGCGGACGACAAGCAACCGTGAAGGCGACCGGATTGTCAGATCGCCCTGATCTGATCTATACGATCCGCGTATACGCGGATCGCCCTTTCGGCGAGATTCAGGTCCAGGTCCAGAATCATTCGGGGCGGGGGGTTGAGGTGCAGAGCATTCGCAGTTTGGAGGCTGAGGGGAAAGCGATCCTCGATCTTCACGCGAATCCCAGCACAGATCGAGTGTTGTCTGACAGCTACAGCGAAGATTGGCCGCCACTTCGAATTTACGATTTGGGCAAGGCGCCCAACGGCATGCATCGGGCAGTCGGCAGCCAACTGGTTTACAACCAGCAAAGCAAAGAGAGCGTGTTCTTCGGAGCCCTCACGTCTGATCGCCTCCTGACGATCCTCCATTTGCAGACACAACCTGCAGCGTCCGGCCCGCACATCGCTGCTTTTACCGTGGATTCCACTGGCACAACCGAGATTCACGCGACTGACGAGGAATCGGGATTGCGTGAAGGTCCTCGAGAAAACCTAATTGAATTGAAGCTGCCCCTTCCGAACGGCCAGAGCATCTCTTCGGAACGCCTGATGTTCGCCGTCGGATCCGATTACCACGCCCAACTTGAGAGCTATGGAACCGCGATTCAGCAACTGCACCACAGCCGCATTCCGGAAGACAACATGCTTGGATGGTGGAGCTGGACGGCCTTCTACATGAAGATCACGGAGGGGAACACCTTCACGAATGCGTTGTGGCTGGCTGAACACTTGAAATCTCTCGGTTATGACTACTTCCATTTCGATTTCGGCTATGGATATGCGCGAGCGGACTACGCCGTCCCGAACGCTTCCAAATTTCCCCATGGCATGCGGCCTCTCACGCAGCGAATTCAGCCGCTTGGGCTGAGGATCGGCATCTGGACAGCACCGTTCGAGGTCGGGGAGCGCAGCTCAGTTTATGAGAACCATAAAGACTGGCTGCTACACAACGCGAAAGGCGATGCGATTCCGGTCACGACAGATGAGGAGGTGCCGAGGGAGCGGCTGTTTGTGCTGGATGCCACCAATCCAGCAGCGCAGGAGTTTCTGCGCCAGACCTACCGCACACTGGTTCGAGAATGGGGCGTGAAATATATCAAACTCGATTTTATGGACAACACCGCGATCGAGGGCTACTACTTCCGGCCGCATACCACCGCCCTCGAAGCCTTGCGAATTGGGGTGCAGGTTATCCGTGAAGCCGTGGGAGATGATGTCCTGCTCGATAAAGACGGCAGCCCCATGCTGACTCCCGTTGGCGTTGTCGATGACGGGCGTGTGTCGCAAGACACCGGTCACACCTTCGCGCGCAGCAAGGAAGCGGCGCCCGGCATTGCCGCCCGCTACTATATGCACCGGAACTTTTTTATCAACGATCCGGACGCATTCACCGTGTCGAGACAACTTCTGGAAGAGCGCGAAATCCAGGCTCCACTCACGTTGAATGAAGCCCAGGTGTCGATTACTCTGTCGGCGGTTTCCGGAGGACTGTACGAAATCGGCGATGATCTGCCGACCTTGGGAGCCGATCCGGACCGGGTCTCGCTGCTCAAGAACCCGGACCTGTTACAGATGGCGAAACTCGGACGCGCCGCGATTCCAGTCGATCTTCTTACTTATCGCTCCGAGGACGAGCAGCCTAGCGTATTTCTGCTGCATGAAGATGCCAGGCAGTCGATCCTCGCGGTCTTCAATTGGACGGAACAACAAAGGTCTCATCATTTCTCGCTCTCTGAGCTTCGGCTTGCCGGTAGCCGCGCTTACGATCTGGAGGACGTCTTTGACCCCGCGCATCGTTGGTCGGCGGAAGGCAATTCCATCCAGGTGGAACAGCCCGCTCATTCGGTGAAGGTGGTAAAGATCATCGACAGGTCACTACCTGCGGCGCCTCCGAAGATCGTGCCTGAGTTCCCGGGGCAAGCGAGGATGAGCGAAGATCTGAAATTTTCGAGTACAGTTGATTCCGACGGAGTTCCAGCCGTTGGCTACCACTGGGACTTTGGCGACGGCACTAGCCAGGATGGCAGGCAGGTCAGCCATGCTTTTACGAAGGCTGGGGATTACACCGTTCGCCTCGTGGTGGATGGCGTCGACGGCGTTCCGGCGGAAAAGCAGGCCTCCGTCTCTGTGAGTGGTGCGATCGCTGTCCCGCCTCCGAGCCGCTACGGGCCCGACTAGGGTTCCTGAGGGACCTCGAAACTAATCAGATCCCGCCGGAAGCCTCCGGTCCGAAACGCTCCATAAGCGAGCCCCAGCAGCATCCAGATCGTGCCTGCAGTCTTTGCCGATGGATTCAGGTTCCACCACAGGAGCAGGCAAATCACGAAACCGCAAACCGGCGGCAATAGATCGCTGAGTCCCCTGTCCTTTGCTCGAATGTAGTAGCGAACCAGGGAAGAGGCGTTCACCCCCATAAAAGCGATGAGCGCACCAAAGTTGAGCAGCTCAACCCCGCGTTCAAAGCTAATAGTCAGGGCGCCCAGCAAGGCCAGGGCTCCAGCAAATAGAACGTTGTTACGCGGTGTACGTCGAACTGGATCGATCACACCAAAGAAGGACCTGGGAATCGCGCCGCTCCTACCCATGGCATACAAGAGCCGCGCTGCACCGAGTTGAGATCCCATTCCAGAGCCGATTGTCGCTACCAGCAGCGTTGCATTCACCAATTGCAGCACCCAGGTGCCACCCGCCATCCCGGCGACGTGCACGAAAGCCGTAGTAACGTCCGGGAACGGCCTCGAAACCGGCCAGATCAGCTGCGCGGCATAGACTTCGCATCCGGCCAGCAAACCTGTGATCAGGCAGACTAAGACAGTGGCCAGCAAAATGTCGCGTTTCGGATTCTTCGCTTCCTCCGACAGTGTGGAAATTCCATCGAACCCGATGTAGGTGAGGACCGCCAGCGACGTTCCACCCAACACGGATTTCAATTCGAATGTGTTCGAGTCGTAGAAGGGCCGCCCAAAAAATCCAGTTCCCGCGTGGGGATGCCGGAGAATATAGTGCGCAGCCACCACGAAGAAGATGGCGATCACGATGCCCATGGCAATGGCAAGCGTGTCATTGATGCGCGCCGAGGCACGGATACCAAAGAGATTCAGCCCAGTGAATAAACCGGCAAAAAAGATGGCCCAAACAACATAAGGCACCTCAGGAGCGAAATTCCGCGCCAGCTGCGCGCAGAGGATCGTGCAAATCAGCGGGTTCAGCAGGTAATCCATCCCCATCCCCCAGCCCGTCGCATAGCCGAGAGCGGGATGAATTTCCTGCCCAACATAGGTGAAGGCAGAGCCGGCGCTGGGATAGGCGCGGGCCATGCGACCGTAGCTGATCGCAGTAAACAGCATCGCCAGCATCGCCAAGAACACGGCGGTGACGACGTGACCACGCGCTCTCTCACTGACGACTCCGAACACCGGCATGGGAGCAGTGGGTTGGATTACAACAATGCCGTAGAGAATGAGATCCCAGAGACCGAGGGCGCGGCGCAGCTTGGGAGCAAGGTCGGATTTTGTCGTTGCCAGAGTTCCCAATTAGTCTCCACCATTCGGATTCAGACTAGACTGCTGCGTAAGCCTCGTGTTGAAGATCTCTCCCACGAACGTGCGGTGGCCGCTGCAGTTGAGCGCTGGTTGGCTTGTCGGATTGCCTTGGGAGTCCACCGCCGTGACCGGGTTGTCAAATCCAGGAACGACGAGAAATCGCCGCCAATCATCGCCGGGGTGAGAATGAAGGCGAGCTGCGGCGTCGCTTGCCTTATCCCCAGCCCCTCGTAGTCTCCGAAGAAGAAGGTGCGGTTCTTGATGATCGGACCACCTAGAGTAAAGCCGAACTGATTTTGCTGGTAAGGTTCGGCCGAAGGCGTCAAAGGCATTGCGCGCGTCGAGCTTGTCGTTTCTTAGAAACTCGTAAACGTCGCTATGGAGTCCATTTGTTCCCGACTTGATCACCGCATTCAGAATCGCACCATTGCCACGGCCAAATTCTGCGCTATACGAGTTGGTCTGCACTTTGAACTCGGCGATGGCATCGACCGATGGCTGAATGACGAAAGCCGACTCATTTAGCACGTCGCCCAGATTCGCGTTGTTATCGACGCCGCCGAGCAGAAAGTTGTTCTGTAACGACCGTGCGCCGTTGGCGCTGAACCCGTAGCTGGCATTTCTTCCGTTCAGTGGAAGCGTGGTGGCACGCCGGCTGTCAACCACCTGTCCTAGTTCGGAAGTCTCCGTCTCCAGTTGCGGACTTTCCGTGTTAACCGTCATGGTTTCGCTGATTCTGCCGACCTGCAAGGTGACGTCGATCTCCGGGCGCTCCTGAACGTTCACGACAATTGGACCCGCAACCGCTTTCTTGAAACCCGCCTTCTTGACCGTCACGTTGTAGCGCCCGATTTTCAGAGGGCTAGCCACATACTCTCCTTGAGCATTGGTGTTCAAGACCAAACTAGTCCCCCGGTCGGTATCCGTAATTGTCACTTCAGCGTCGGAAACCACAGCGCCGCTTGAGTCCTTAACGAGGCCGGCAATCGCACTGTTATCCTTTTGCGCCGATGCCGTCGCGCACGTGAGAATTACTAACCAGAAGAAGAAATGGAAATGAAGGGGGTAGCTCTGTATTAATCGAAGAGCACGGAGTGCAACAGTTGGAGTGGAGGGTTCCATGGGAGCTTCGAATATTGGTGCTTGGATGTAATTGAACTTCGTAAACTCAAATCTGCGCGAATGTATTAACTTTCTGCACGTTTGTCAACCCTTTTGTTCGGACGTGGGCGATTTCGTGGGTCCGGAGCTTTTATTCCGGGCGCTTTCGGGTACAATGATTTTTTTCCCGGCATCGATCGCCATGCTTGCTGAAGAGCGTCGCTTCCAGATTCGCGAAATCCTCGGCGCGCAACGGACCGTAACCGCCGCTGAGCTATGCGACAGATTGAAGGTGGCGGCTGCGACCATCCGCCGCGATCTGGCTGCTTTGGAGCAAGAGGGCCTGCTGGTCCGCTCACACGGCGGGGCAGTGTCGCGGATGTCGAGCACGAATTTCCAGCCCTCGTACGACGCGCTTCTGCGTAGTCACAGCGAAGAAAAACGCCAGATTGCGTGCGCCGCCGAGCAACTTGTGCTGGATGGCGACACGGTTTTTCTAGAAGGCAGCACCACCGTTTTTGAGTTAGCGCGACGCTTGATTCATCGCCATCGTCTAACCGTCGTAACCAACTCTCCCACCATCGTTTGTGAGCTGCAACGCAGTCCAGGCGTCACCGTTCTCTGCACCGGAGGCGATCTTCAGAAAGATACGTTTTATCTCTCCGGAGAGTGGGCGCAACGAGCCTTGTCGGAAATACGACTGGACAAAGCCATCCTCGGCGTCAGCGCCATCGACCCGCAGTACGGTGTTTCTACCGCGAACCATGCCGAAGCGCAGATCAAGAGGATGGTGACGAAGGCGGCCAAGACCCGAATCGCTCTTGCTGATCATGGAAAATTTGGCATGCAGTGCTTCGCCTACGTTGGCCCAGTCACCGACTTCAACATCCTGGTCACCGATTCCAGCACTGATCCCAGGTTCATCCGAGAGCTCCAGGATTCTGGCCTGCAGGTGATCATTGCGGAAGCCGGGTCGGCGAAAGCAACAACTCACGCACATTCGACCAAAAAGCATTGACAATCGCTCACATCCAGACTAATTTTATCGCCGAGTATCCGCGTCGAAGGGGGTGCCTTGAGCGATTGTGGCAAGAGAGTAAGGCTCTGCCGAGTGCTGGGAGGAATGGGACATCGGGCGCTGGTAGTGGCGTTTGACCATGCACTGGTTCTGGGACCGATTCAGGGCACGGGGGATCCTCTCGGCCAGATCCGGCGTTTCGCAGAAGCCAAAGTTGATGCAGTCCTTCTGAATCTTGGCCTCATTCGTCAATTCGCCAACTCCTCCCTCGTTGGCTTCTTACCCGCTTTGATCGCTCGCATTGACTGGACCACGGTTTGGTCGGCAATCTCTAACAATGGAAGCGGCGACCTCCGCAGTTCTCTGTTGGCCCGTCCGGAAGACGCTCTGCGTCACGGCGCGGACGCGGTGTTGACCTACATGGTCGTGGGCACGGGCGACGCCGATTTCGAGAGCAAAGAGGTCGCCCGCACCGCGGAAGTCGCTCGAGAATGTGAGCACATCGGCATACCTCTGATCGTCGAGTCCCTGGCTCGGGGCAAGACCGTGGAGAATCCGGGTGAGCCGAAATGGCTGAACCTGCACACCCGAATGGCGACCGAACTCGGGGCCGATGCCGTGAAAACGGACTACACCGGCGACCCGATTTCGATGCGGTCCGTCGTCGAAGGTTGTCCCATCCCCATCCTCGTGCTGGGCGGCAGCCGTCATGGCTCCGATGAAGACGCATTAGACGTAGTCCGCAATGCGGCGCTTGCCGGAGCGGCAGGGGTGTTCTTTGGCCGAAATGTATTCCAGGCTGCGGACATGGGAGTATTCCTGCAGCAAGCTCGCTCCGTCCTCGATCGTACCGAAATGCTGGACCCTACACGATAATGTCCCAGCGCAGCCAAATCACAGTACAGCGTTCGCGAAATATTTTGCATGGACGCGCTGGCTATCGTCTCAGCGCGGAATGGGGACACGTTGCCTTTCTCGAGGGTGGTGGGCACATTTGCCAGTTGGGTCTTAACAATATTCCAGGGGTGAATCCCCTCTGGGAGCCACCTTGGAAGACGATCGACCCCGACCGGTACTCACCTGGCAAGCATCGGCGTATTTATGGGTCACCGCCGGATGGTCAATTGCTAGCCGGCATTGCCGGACACAGCTTGAGCTTTGATCACTTTGGCCCGCCCTCAAAAGAGGAGACCGCGGCCGGACTCGCCACTCATGGCGAAGCCCCATCGGCAAAATGGAGGCGATTGAAGAGCACCGCGTCGGTCCGGCCCACCCTGCGGTACGGATGCACACTTCGTGAAGCGGAGATCGATTTCAGCCGGACGATTGCAATCGACCGCACGAATCCGGTCCTCTACTGCGAAGAACAGGCAGTGAACTTGAGCCGCTATGACCGGCCGATTTCCTGGAATGAGCACGTGACGTTCGGTCCGCCCTTCCTGGAATGTGAAACTACAATTTTTGACATGCCCGCAACCCAGGCGAAAGTCTGTCCGCCGGATTACAGTGCTAGCATCTTTCTCAAGCCAGATGCGGAATTCATCTGGCCTGACGCTCCCAAAAAAGACGGTGGCCGCCATAACCTGCGCACGATGCCGGATGAGCGCTTCGGGCACTATACGGCTCAATTGCTCGATCCGAGTCTGGAAATCGTTTTCATCAGCGCTTGCAACCCACGCCAAAGGGCGCTGGTGGTCTATGCCTTTCGGCATTCGGACTTTCCCTGGGTCGGCAACTGGGAGGAACGCAACCATCGCACGGCCGCGCCATGGGAGGGGGGGACTTTTTGCCGAGGAATTGAATTCAGCACGACTCCGTTTGCGATTCCTCGCCGGGACACTATCGATCAGGGACGCCTGTTTGGCGAACAGACTTATCGCTGGCTTCCGGCCATGTCTAGTCTTAAGGTCCGGTTCCTGATCATGTTGTTCGCCGTTCCCGAAGACTTTTCCGGAGTGAAACGGCTTTCGATCGAGCGTGGCCTCGCTCGTGTGACAGAAGCCGGACTCGAGCGTCAACTCAGCATCCAGGTGGAAGATTTCCTGCAGGCGACTTGATGTAGCATCGTCGCTCCAGGCTGTAAGAGGTGCCCGAAACGTGAGCCTGCTGGCGGTTGATATTGGATCAAGCAGCTGCAAAGCTGTGGTGTTTGCTACTCGCGGCGCGATCCTGGCGCAGCACTCGTCTAGCTACATGCCTGAGTTCCCTCACCCTTGCTATGCGGAGATGGATCCCGAGAAATTCTGGGATGCCGTCTGTGTTTCATGCCGCACGCTGACCAAAGGTTTGAGAGACCCGGTACGCGCTCTGTGTTTCAGTTCGCATGGCGAAACTTTTGTGGCCGTTAATTCGCAAGGCCGGCCTCTGACTGCCGCAATTCTTAATCAGGACAGCCGAGCGATTCTCGAGTCAGCACAGTGCGAAGAAATGATCGGACGCCAACGCCTGTTTCAAATCACCGGGCTGTTCGCACATCCTATGTACCCCATTCCCAAGATTCTCTGGCTACGCAAACACCAACCGGAGATTTTTGCATCGACCAAGTCATTCCTTACTCTGATCGGCTATCTTCTGCAGAAGATGGGTCTTCCTCCGTACGTGGACTACTCGCTGGCGTCGCGCTTCCTGGCTTTCGACGTTCGCAGGCATTGCTGGTCCGATGACGTTCTCAGCGCTACAGAACTCGACGGAGCGTGCCTGCCCCTCCCCGTTCCCGCAGGCACACTTGCCGGCAAGCTGAATCCTGAAGCTGCAAGCCAGCTGGGTATCCCAGCCGGTACTCCCGTCGTGTTGGGAGGTCACGACCAGCCTTGCGGAGCGCTTGGTGTCGGTGTGATCAGTGGTGGCCGTGTTTCTGATTCGATCGGTACATACGAATGCCTGCTAGCCGCGTCGGATGCCCCCAGCCTGAATGACAAAGCGCTTGCGGCCTTGCTGAATTCCTACTGCCACGTTGTTCCCGACAAATTTGTGACGCTGGCTTACTTCCCATCCGGAATCATGGTGAAGTGGTTTCACGATTTGCTGTATCTCAATGGATCCGGCGAAGCCAGTTCCGAGGCACCCGTCCTGGGCCTCGAAGCCAGCCACTACGCTTTTCTCGAGGAGCATGCACCGGAAAAACCAACCGGGCTTTGCATTACTCCGCACCTAATTGGAACCTGCAATCCCGACTTCAATCCGCGTGCTCGTGCCTTGATAGCAGGCCTCAACCCTGGAACGGATCGCAGTCAGATGTACAAGGGCATCCTCGAAGGATTGGCGTGCGAACTGTCCATCGTAACCGAGAGCCTGGCAGAAGCAGTTGGAGACTTCGAGGACATTTACGTTACTGGGGGCGGTGCCCGCTCGGCACTCGGGCTGAAATTGCGGGCGGCTCTCACCGGCTGTCGTCTGCACGTTATGAGCCGGCAGGAAGCTGTGTGCCTCGGCACAGCAATCCTGGCCGGTGTGGCCATTGGTGAATACGCAAGCATTGGCCAGGCGGTCGCCGAATTAGTTGAGGAAAGCGCTGTGCTGGATCCCGATGAGACAGTGGCCGCCAGTTATCGCGATCAGGTCAAGCGCTACCGGCAACTCCGGTCAGCGGCGGTGCAGCAGGCCGAAGGATTCTTTGTGACAGATGAGGAGGAAGCTTGATTCAACCGACAGTCGGGTTCATCGTGTACGGCGTTCACAAAGACGGACTGAAAGATCCCATGGGCGCTCCCTTCATCGACGACACCATCGTCAAGCGATCCAAAGCGGCCCTCGTGCAAGCTGGCATGAAAATCATCGAGCACGATCCTGTGATCGCCACGAAAGACGAGGCGCGCAGCGCTCTGAAGAAGATGAAGTTCGACGACCACGTCGACATCGTCGTCCTCTTCTCCGGGACCTGGGTGTGGGCAGCGCATTTGGTCGCGGCGATCCGCGATTACGCAGCTGCCGGGAAAGCAGTTCTGTTGTGGACGCACCCAGGTTCGCAAGGCTGGCGACCGGTGGGTGGATTGGTGATGCATGGCTGCCTCCTCGAAATCGGCGTACCTCACAAGTTCGTATATGGCGAAGCCGGTGACTCCGAGACAATCCTCAAGATCATCAGTTATGCCCGTGCCGCTCACCTGAAGAACTTCCTGAATATGTCCACCATCGGCGCGTTCGGCGGCCGTGGCATGGGTCAGACCTGCGGCGTGGCCGATCCATCGCAATGGATGCGCATGTTTGGTGTAGACATCGATTCGCGAGACACTACTGAGCTCATCCGAACCGCCGAGTCAGTCTCTGCCAAAGAAATCTCCGCCCTTCAACCCCGTCTAGGGAAGCTCTTCGGGGCGGCACCAGAGAAGAACATCGTCAATGAACGCTCCATCCGCCTGTACATTGCGCTCAAGAAGCTTGTCAAAAAAGAGAAGTTTGACTTCTACACCGTCCAATCGTTTCCCGGCCTGGGCGACGATTACTCCGCAACCTGCTTCGCGCAGAGCATGATGTTGGAAGATGGCTATGGCACCTCTACACTTGGAGATTTCAATACCGCGCTTACAGTGTTGCTCTTAACGAAGCTCAGCATGGAACGCGTGTATTACGGCGACCTTCAGCACATCGACAAGAAGAAAAAAGAAATCAAGATCATCGGCGACGGGGCGTGTCCTCCCTCGCTTGCCGGCAAGTTGGGGCCAGCTGGTTTTTCCGAACACGGCATCCCCACCGAAGGCGAGGCTGGAGGGCTCTCAGTCAAGCTCATATGCAAAGTAGGCGAGGGAGTTCTGGCCCGCCTTGGCCGTGTCAATGGCGAATTCCAGA
>WNGK01000924.1_pt1 | contig 44322 bp, 47 predicted proteins | sample 5400601 | NCBI WGS metagenome assembly WNGK01 (sample SAMN13153376, study PRJNA577476) | soil metagenome | isolation source: 60 cm soil or saprolite under Garry oak tree replicate 1 | place: USA:California | collected 2016-06-15 | reverse complement strand
AGAAGATTCTGGAATTCGCCAACCAGCGAGAAACCGACCTCATCGTTCTGGGTGTGCGGCGGGAGAAGGGTGTGCCTGGCGCGGCAACTCATCTGCCGATCGCGACGGCCCACAAGATCGTGTCTCACGCCACTTGCCCCGTGTTGACTGTTCGCCACTAGTCGCGCGGCACTCGCGACGGGCAGAGGGCTCAGGGGTCGGATTCGCAGAAAACCCCGCGGGGCTCCTGTCCGTCGCGCATTTTTGCGTCCCGCGTGGCTTTCCGTTCACGCATCATCTGTTGCGTTTTGCGCTGAGCCGACCGTTCTGTCTCTAAGGCTACACGGTTATGCGCTTCGCTCGAAACGCGTCAGCCAGATGCAGCTTGCGCAACATGGACCGCTTCTTCCCCCTGATGGACCTGCAATGCGTCGCAAAATGTCAAAAATGTCATCGAGGATCCGCACGGCGGTCACGACGCTGTGAAATTGGGGACCGGCGTCGCGCGTAAAGTCTGATCACGAGCGCGTGAATCAGGCCACCGCGACGAATCGGCAGGCATCCCTCTCTTCCGGAAGGTCCACCCGCTGCAATGTCATCACAACGCCTCGTTCGTCCTCATAGGCGAGCGTGTACTTTTCCGAACAGTTTCCACACAACCAGAGGTGCTGCACACAATGAGTATTGGGACGCTTCCCATCAGCTAGATACGCTTTGCGAAATCGAAACAAGCGCCCTTCTCGGTAGTCAAACGTTCTCCTGCAATCCGGATTTGCGCACGCCGAAAACATTAAGTCCCTTCGGTCCACCTTCGATACTCATTCGGCTAACCTTCCGGTTGCCCTTACGTGGATTTCGGTGAGTCCCAAAACCACTTGGCCTTTCGCTTTCTGTTTTTCGAGCCGTCCAATCGTGGCCTTGAGCTACTGCCTCAGCTCCAATTCCAATTCTTCTTGCGTGCCGGACCGGTAGAAAGAATCAATGGTCTCTCCCCGTTCGTTGAGGGCAATGTAACGGCAAGGGAATTTCTTCCGTTGCATGTCCTCAGGTACGATCTGCGTGAGGATGCACTCACTGCACGGTCTCGGCTGGCTGGTGGGATCGAAGTTCAAACACGTCGGAGAATCCTGAAACGCAAAGTGCGGACGCCACGGAGCTCGCTCCGTGTGGCGGTACCCGCCTTTCTCCAAGAACTCCAATTCGTCCCTACAATAAGGACGGCTAAAAGATCTCGCTTATCGACGGTCATGCTAGATTTCCCTTCAACGACCCTAAGTTGACGCGAATCTCACCGCCGTTCAGTGACGGAGATCACCAGTCGGAGTGCGAGGCGTCACCCTCTCTGCTCCGGCCTGCAGTGCGTTATACTCCGTTTGCTTCCCCCAAGCTGGTGCGTAAGTCGCGCGGCACCGCAGGGGCCCTAAAAACATTTCAAAAGCCTTTTTTTCAAAGGCAGTTTCCAGCGAATGACTTTTTTTAAGGGGATCCTGAACGTGAGTGGCGGAGTACCCGACAAACGCTTGTCTCCCGACTCGAACGGTCTGTTCGAGAAGCTGTTCGAGTTTTCGCCGGACGCCATCGTCGTTTCCAACCGCGAAGGAAAAATCACGGACGTCAACGCGCAGGTCGAGAAGTTTTTCGGATATCCCCGTTCAGAACTACTGGGGCAGTCAGTTGAGATTTTGATTCCCGAACGGTTTCGCACAGCTCATCCAAACCGCCGGGAGGAGTACGCCGCCCACCCACGCGTGCGTACCATGGGCGCTGGGCTCGACTTGTATGGCCGCCGGAAAGACGGAAGCGAATTCCCGGTCGACATTATGCTTGGTCCGGTCGAAGGCCCGGAAGGTCAAGTTGTCCTGAGCGTTATTCGCGATCTTTCAGAAAGACGGGAAGCCGAGGAAGCATTACGGCGAAGCCAACAACAAAAGGACTATCTAGAAGAGGAACTACAGATCAGCAATCAGTTCGACGAGATTGTGGGCGGCAACTCGAGCTTGAAACGCGTATTGAAGCAGGTGGAGGACGTAGCGGGAACGGATGCTACCGTTCTCATTCTCGGGGAGACGGGAACGGGCAAAGAGCTGATCGCTCGTGCCGTCCACCGGTTGAGCCCCCGCCGATGCCATTCTTTCGTTAAACTCAACTGCTCAGCAATTCCCTCGGGCCTTCTTGAAAGCGAGCTGTTCGGTCACGAAAAGGGCGCGTTTACCGGTGCGATCGCTCAAAAGATCGGGCGGCTCGAGCTCGCCCATCAGGGCACATTCTTTCTAGATGAGATCGGTGACCTTCCTGCGGAACTGCAGCCGAAAATACTACGCGCGTTACAGGAAAAGGAATTCGAGCGGGTCGGAGGTACCCGAACGATCCCCGTAAACGTCCGCCTAGTAGCCGCCACAAATCGCGACTTGGCTAAGATGGTGAACGCCGGACAATTCCGCAGCGATCTGTACTACCGGCTCAGAGTTTTCCCGGTCACCATTCCTCCTCTTCGCGAGCGCCGCGAGGATATTCCTCTTCTCGTCCAATACTTTCTCGCTACCCACGCGAAACGTATGGGCCGGCATATCGAAACTATTCCAAGCGAGACGATGGATGCCCTCGTCAAATGGCACTGGCCGGGCAATGTGCGCGAACTCGAGAATTTTATCGAAAGGTCTGTCATTCTCTCGCCTGGGCCGCTGTTGCGGGCTCCACTCGCGGAACTCCAAGCCATTGAAGAATCCTCCGGACCGGTCGATACGAACCTTGAAGCTGCGGAGCGCGAGCACATTCTTCGAATCCTGCGGGAGTGCAGGGGAATGATCGGCGGGGCCAATGGCGCGGCGGAGCGCCTCGGCTTGAAACGCACCACTCTGAACTCAAAGATCAAAAAGCTGCGCATCCTCCGTCGAGACTATATTTAGTCTCGGGACGAAACTTCGTCTCGTCACCGAGTTATCCGCCGTACGCTCAGCAACAACTACCTCTGCTCGCCCCACCATGTAAGTTTCTCTATTTGAGCCAGATACCGGCATTGTTGTGATAGCCCGCACTTTGGCGTGTGATCTGCCTTATTTTCTTTGTCAAGCAAGAAAGTCAGGCGGAGATGCTTAGAATTACGGTTCAGGACGGCGAGAAGAATCAAACCATCAAGCTTGAAGGGAAAATCGTCGGACCCTGGGTCGAGGAATTCGAGCGAACTTATCAATCTGTTGTGCCATCGCTCGGCGGAAAAAAATTGCATCTCGATCTTCGGGGAGTCGGCTTCGTCGATGCCAAAGGAAGAGGTCTTTTGCGCGAGATCTATCAGAAGACGCGCGCTTGCTTCTTGGCCGATTCGCCCCTGACAAGGTATTTCGTGGAAGACGCAGTGCGAGAGTCTCAGAAAAACGGGCAAAAAGGAGTTTAAGATGCGCGGTCCTTACGGTTTCGAGCTCGATGAAAACTGCCAGTCGTGCAAAGTGCGGGCGAACGGCTTCTTTTGCCAGCTCGGTCCTGCGGCAATGGAGCACTTCAATACTATAAAGACTTCCGCAAGCTATCCGGCGGGCGCTGTCCTGTTCCTCGAGAAGCAAGACCCTCGTGGCGCCTTTGTACTCTGCGCGGGAGAAGTAAAACTATCCATCAGTTCGAGCGGCGGAAAGACACTGATCTTGAGAATCGCAAAGCCCGGCGAGATTCTTGGGCTGATGGCAACTCTGTCGGGCAGTCCGTACGAGGTCACTGCCGAAACCTTGCGTCCCTGCCAAGTCGCCTATGTGCGGCGTGACGACTTCTTAGCTCTTGTAGCCAGGCACCCAGAGGTATGTAAGGGCGTTGTAAGACAACTCAGCACCCTCTACGCCGGAGCCTGCCAGCAATTGCGCACGGTCGGTCTCTCCGCCTCAGCGCCCGAAAAGCTGGCTCGCCTGCTGCTGGAATGGTCTGGTGAAGCGAAAGACTCCAAACTGGGTGCACCGATAAAGCTGCCCCTGACCCACGAAGAGATTGCCGCACTCATAGGCAGCACACGCGAAACAGTTACGCGGACGCTCAGCGAATTCAAAAGCCGGCAGCTCGTTACCCTGCAAGGTTCGACACTCGTGATTTGCAACCGGCCTGCTCTCGAAACCATCGGCGAAGCATAAAACTCCGAGCTTCTTATCATGGTGAGAAGGTTGCAAACGCCACGAAGGTCAAGGACGTCACGACCGCGTCAGCCGTGTGTTGGCGGACGCACGAACGCAGACCAGCGCGTTGCGCTAGCGTTTGTGAATCCTTCGTACAGCGATATCGTCATTCAACGAGACCTGCATAGCGAGCTTCCAACCAGATCTCTTGCACTCAGACCTTTATTAACCGCGGACCGTAAGCACGGGGCAACGCGCGTGCGCGACGACCTCATACGCAGTCGCCCGTTCAACGCGGGTCATCAGCTCAGTAAACCTGTCCACTCCGCGCACGCCTAGAACGATTAAGTCCGCTCCATAGCGCTCCGCAGTGGCGAGGATCTGAGCGCAGGCCTTCCCATGTTCCACCACTGGTTCCGGTCGGCACCAGAGTTCTGCGTCCCGCGGAAGCAGATCCTCCAATCGATGCAGGGACTCAGCAACCGACATTTCAATCAGTTTGTTGTTCCTCCCAAGCTTCACCGGGGGCAGCACGTGCAGAAGAATCAGTCTGGATTGGTTTTCCTCTGCGAGGGACACCGCATAGGAAATTGCGACATTCGAAACAGAATTGAAGTCGGTTGCAAAGAGTACACACTGAAACCGTCCACCATTGTGAGCGCCCTTTTGCACAGCTGGTCCGATAGTGAGCACCGGGGCGTTCGTCCGGCGAAAAACCTCTTCTGCTGTAGAACCGAATGCCGCTTTCTTCATTCCGGTACGTCCATGAGTCCCGAGAACGATCAGGTCGATGTCCCGTTCTTGCAATAGTTTCGCGAGGACCGGCCATACTCCGATGTTTCGTTCGATGATCGTGTCGCGAGGAAGCCCGGCCAGTTCGGCTTCCACGCTCCCCATTTCTGCCTTCGCCGCGTCTTCTTGAGCGTCCAGCAACGTCGAGGATATTTCAGGAGTCATGCATGTGTAATAGGTAGGAACGAGAACGTGCAGTGCGGTCACCTTTGCACCATAGGCGCGCGCCAGCATCGCGGCATGCGGAAGGGCGGTTTCCGAGGGCTCAGAAAAATCCGTCAAGAACAAGATATTCTTGAGAGCAATTCTTTGGCTAACTGAACGGGTCTGCATGTGACTCCTCCACGCTAATTCGCACGCAGGCATGCTGAGTTCGTCCGTGATTCCGGCCACCACTAAATGTGACCAGCGTCACCGGCATCAGTGTCCGCTCTCGCAGACCGTCAATCTGACCTTTTCTATCCTTGAACTGCACAGTACTTACGGAGTTGCAGAAATGGACGAAACTCATTCATATCATGTCACTGCAAAATGGGAAGCCGGCAGGAACGGTGTCGTCTCGTCGAAGGAGATCCATCCACTCATTCACTTCTCGGCGCCTCCCGAATTCAAAGGGGAGTGCGGTCTTTGGACTCCCGAGCACTTTCTTCTGGCCGCCGTCGCGTCCTGTTTCATCGTGACCTTTTACGCGATGGCCGCAGCATCGAAGATCGAATTCGTGAGTCTGCAGTTGCACGTTCAGGGAACCCTAGGAAAAGTGGGCGGAAAGCTGCGGTTCACGGAAATCGTTCTGCAGCCTACGCTTATGATCGCCTATAACGACGAATTGGAGCGCGCAAAACGAGTGCTCGAAAAGACGCATGAAGGCTGCATGATCGCGCGCTCGCTAGCTTGCCCCGTCCTTATGGAACCTGTGATGCGGCCTGCTGAAGAACTCTTGGCTGGTTGAAGACACCGTTGGTTGTAGTTCAGGCGATTTCCACGGTCTTCCTGGCCGGTTGTCACCGCCGCAGACAAGCAAAGCCAATTTCATCCTGCCTCTTAAATCCGGGAGATCTTTCTTTGGAAACTGGCAGTCGACCTTTCAGGTCAACATCGGGTGGTCGGAGCCAACTTGTGTTTAGGAGGCAAGCACCTAGTTATCAAGTGCCAAGACATAGGTTACACCGAGAAGTGCCATGACATCGGTTACAGCTACAACCAGGAGGACGACTAGAGCTACGGAAGGAGCCCGTAGGGCGACTGGAGTGGCTTTCGCTCACGTCCTGACGCGGTCACGCCAGCGGGTAGTCGTACTGCTCAATCGTCCGGCCGTCGACCTGAACCTGCAGTTTTTCCAACCCCACGTCAATGCTCGCCACCACGTACTCGTAGACGGCCTCCGAGGGCAGACGGTATTGCTCTCCAAAGATGTCCAGCCGCCCATCACTCCGGATGAAGCGCACCAGATGATAGCGACCCTTCTCGGGCTTGGGCAGCGGATACTGCGGTGCTTTGAGCGACACGGCGTCCCGTCGCCAAATCCACACTGTTCAAACTGTAAAAGCGAATCGGCCCTTGCAAGTAGCAAGGACCCACATAATCCATTTCATGGACGTCATTCGCGCGCTGCGCGGAAAGTTTCGGATATTTTCTCCCTTTCGACTCGTAACGCCCGGTGCGGCGATGGGTCAGTTCCTCCCGGTTCAAAATGCGATTGATCGTACGCACCGAAGGGTGGTCCTCCAGGCCCATGTCTTCCAATTCCCAGACAATCGCTTTAGCACCGCAGAACAGGCCCCGGCTGTACAGGTGCAATCGTGCCAACTTCACGGCTTCAACCATCTCGACCGAACAGCTCCGGGGGTTAGCATGCGGACGCCTGGATCGATCCTCGGGCCAGGGGGCCTCCGGGTTTGCCACTCGAGAGCGCTCGATCCATTTGTAGACCCAACGTCGGCTATAGCCCAAAGAATTGGCGATGGTCGATACCGATTCTCCTTGCCGAAAACGTTCCAGGGCCCGAATCCGATCTTGCTTTTGCGTCTCTTTCATCGATGGCTCCTCTCGGGAAGTGCCATCGATGCTGCACCCAAACTTGGTCTTTCAAAAATGCTGTGTCAAAAAACTGTGCACGATGTCGCGGCACATCTTACTGTGCATGATGTCGCGGCACTTGTCACCTACCTCCTTAAACACGGAAAAAGCCCACGCCTGTTCTCGCAGAACCTCGAGAACATCCGGAGGAAGAAGCTCCAGCCGTTGCTGGGCCGACTGAACATCAAGAAGGCGGGATTTCACGCATTCCGGCATCTCAATGCCACTCTGATGGACTCGCTGCACATTCCCCTGAAGACCAGACAAGAACGACTGGGACAGGCATCTACGGGGTTGTTGACGCTCGACGTGTACACTCACTCAGACTGGAACGAAAATGTCCGCGCTGCCTACTGCCTCGGAAATACGATCGAGAAGGCCGTGAATTCTGTCAGCCTAACCGCAGTACAACAAAAAGGGCCTGCCGGTGGAGTCCAGCAAGCCCTTGCTACTCAACAAGAAAGTGGTTGCGGGGGTCAGATTTGAACTGACGACCTTCGGGTTATGAGTTTGAAGGTCACACTCTAAGTCCCATTGATTCGATTGCCCTTATAGGTATGAGATCCCCAAAAGAACCGCAAAAACGTCGAGGTTCGGACCCCAGTTGGACCCTCAAATGTGGGGTGAACCCCTAAGATGGCACCGGAATTGGAAGTCGCGTACATGGATCACTTGCAATTCCGGCGCCTGTCATTAACGAACTCGCTTACTTCAAGTATGCCGGATTCGCTTTCAAGGCAGCATCGAACGGTGTTGATAGGCGCCAACTCGCACGGAGTCTGATCAGCCCTATACCCTTTACTCGAAACCGTCGCTGCAATTCGGAAAACGTTACTGTCTCAATCTTAAACGTAGAACGCGTCTTTGTCTCGTGTATTGCGCCCTTGCCGCTGTGATTCTGGCACAGTTTTGTCACAATGCCTCGCAGAGCATTCGGTTAACAGCCACTAACTCTCTTTAACCACGATTGGCGGAGCGGGAGCTTTCCGAGGAGAATCAGCAAGTTGCGATGAAGCGCGATGAGTCAACTTCTCTTCTTTATTTACCGGTTGTTCGCCACTACTGACGACTTGCCGCGATTACCGTGACATTTTCGTGACAGCAACGTACAGCGGCAGATTATTCTTGGGACACTAACCCTGCGGAAACCAATTCAGACGAGAATTGAGTTGATCGATCAGGAGGTCTGTGGTCTGGCCTGCTAGGCAGCGCGGCAATCAGACTTCGCGTGTACGGGTGACGCGGCGAATCGAAGATCACATCAGGCGTGTCACATTCAACGATCTCACCGTCGTTCAGGATGGCGATCCGGTGGCACAGCGCTGCCACTGACAGAAGATCGTGAGAAATATAGAGGACGGCCATGTTCAGTTCACGGTTGAGCTTCCTAAATAAGCTAAGAACTTCGGACTGAGTAATGGTATCCAACGCGCTGGTTGCCTCATCGGCGATCAGCAGCGCTGGCCGGTGAAGAATCGCCATTGCGATAATCACTCGTTGTCCTTGACCAACGCTAAGTTGCGACGGACGCCTATCCAGAAAGTCATCGTCGTCCGGCAGACTCACGCTCTTCAAAGCATTGCGCACAACCTCTAGGGACTCTTGTGCTGTGCCCGTCGAATGCGCGTGCCAGGCTTCCCTAAGTTGCGCTCCAATGCGCAGGGCAGGATTCAAAGAGGTCAGGGGGCTTTGCAGAACGATACTCATCTCGCGGCCGCGGATGGAGCGGAGATGACTCTCCGTTTTCTGCAAAAGATTGTCACCCTGAAAAATAACTTCGCCTCGAACCTTCGCGCCTTTGAGGTGAAGCAACCTTAGGATTGCTAACGCCAGCGTACTTTTTCCCGAACCGCTTTGGCCCACCAGCCCCACAATCTCTCCGCGGCGAATCTCCAAGAAAATATCCCTGAGCACGCCGGATTTGGTCCGGTAGTCCACTGACAGCCGCAAAGAAAGCAGCGGGCGTTCTGCGGTCACTTTTGCGCTCCGAGCTCTGCGGCCCCCAAACGCCAGGTTTCCACATTCCAGAACGCCTGGGGATTAAGGACTGTCGGAGCAGCGCCATTGATCGCTGGAGATAAGGCCACAAGGACATCTTTGTTGACAAGGTAGATGAAAGGCTGCTGTTCCCACACGATTTGCTGGACGCGGTCGAACTTTTCTTTCCGTTGTCTCTCAGTCGGTGCCGTGGCCTGCCCGCGCATCAGCTCGTCAATCTCCGCTTCCCACTGTGTCGCGGGCGTCTTTTGGCCCGGATTCCATTGGTGGTTCTCACCAGAACTCAACCAAACGGTCATTTGGCTGTTTGGATCGAGGTCGGTATTCACCAGGCCGAGCAAGCACGCCTCGTAATCAAACGTGCGAGTCATACGCTCAATCAAGGACGGAAAGTCCAAAGTGACAACTTTGACCTTGATCCCTACTTGCGAAAGGTCTTGCTGGATCATCGCGGCCATTTTTTCGCGTGCGACATTGCCTGAATTAGTGACAAGAGTGAACTCGACCCGGTTGCCCGCACGATCTTTCAGCACGTCGCCTTCGAGGCGAAATCCCGCCTTAGTCAGGAGGCGCAACGCACCCTGCGAGTCGTACCTAGGATCCGGAAGAGTAGTGTTGAACCAGAAATGATTCGAAGGAGAGACCGGACCGTAGGCAGGTTTCGCAAAACCGGCGTATACAATTCGACAGAGATCTGCGCGGTTGATCGCGGCCGAAATCGCCTTTCGAAATTCCGTGGTGCGAAACCATGTCTTTTTATATTCGGGCAGCGGAGCTGCGGGCGCCTGGTTGAACCACAATTCTTCGCCGTCGAGCCCCGTACCCGCGTTCCGTGTTACTGCTGAATTCTCGCGTTGCAAGCGATCGAACTGTTCGGCATCCAAACGGTTGATGATCTGCAACTCGCCGCGCCGAAACCGCATCAGTTCAATATCCCGATTGCGCTGGATGTCCAGCCGGATGCTGTCAACGTATGGCAGGGAGTGCCCCTGAGCGTCGCGTTTCCAGTAGTTTGGATTCTTTCGCAACAACACCTCAGAACCCGCTTTGTAATCAGATACGTAAAAGGGCCCAAGTACCGCCATTTCTTTTTTGGGCGAACGTGCGGAAAGAATGGCAACCTGATCAAACAGCCGCTCGAGTCCGGCGATAGGTGCGGGGAACGTCACAACCGCAAGATCCGGCGCGGGAGTTCGAACTTCGACGGAGCCCGCTCCAGAGCGAAACGCGTCTCCTGTCGGAGAATGCGTCTCCGGATCCATCAGGAGTCGCATTGTGTAGGCCACGTCCTCCGAACTGAACGGCGTACCGTCAGAAAAGTAGAGTCCTTTGCGCAGATGGAAGGTGATCGTTCGCTTATCTCGGGAGATTGCCCACGAGCTGGATAGGCCCGGCTCGAGAGCTTGAGACTGCCGATTCAGCCGGATAAGGACACCGCCGGTCAGGTAACGAATGTTCTCGGAGGCTTCATCATCCACTAAGACCGGATTGAAGGTTTTGGGCTCGCCATGGAGGCAAAAGTGGAGCTCTCCTCCCGTTTGCGAATACACCGGGCGCGTGAAAACGATCAGAACAAATAGAGCAAGTCTTAAGGAGCGTGGAGTCACGCGATTTCCTCCTGAGCGGACAAGACCAGTTGAAAGCAGATCACGACCAGAACGAGCAATATCAGAGGGGAAAGCCGCCACGGGTTAGCGCTGACAGCCGAAAAATCTTCCAAGCCACGTAGGAGATTTCCCCAGGAAGGCAGAGGTTCCATGACGCCGAGCCCTAGCATGCTCAATGTGGCCTCAGTCAAGACAAAGAGCGGAATCGAAATCCAGAACTGAGCAAACAATACGGGCCGCAAATTGGGGAGCACGTGGCGGCGGATCATCCTCCAGCGGCCACATCCGGTTGCATGTGCCAGAAGGAGAAAGTCTGAGTTCCGAAAATTTCGCGAAGTAGCCCATAGGACGCGAAGTGCCGAGGGCCAACCCAACAGGCCTAGCAGAACGAAGGTAGCGATTACCGATAGCACTGGCGAGATATCCAGTGGGAGCACAGAGCGGAGCGCCAGCAGGACAAACAAGAGAGGAAGCGCCATGGACAGGTCGGCCGCAGCAAGGATTAACTTCTCGCACCATCCTCCCACGAGTCCTGCGAAGCCACCGAAGACACCAGCAATCAATGTGGACACCAAGGCGGCAGCTGGCGCGAGCAGCAGGGATACCCGAGTTCCATAAATCAACCGCGCGAAAAGATCCCTTCCCAGACCGTCAGTGCCGAGAAGATGCAACGTGGAAGGGCCTGCGTTCGGCATTTCACGGAATTGCATCGCATACGAATAGTGTGTGACCTCACCCGCAAACAGGGCAGCGGCAAGAATGGCTCCCAGAATTCCCGTGGAGACTGCGCGGAGCACTCTTCTAGGGCTCACAACGCCCTCTCGTTCGAAGCATTCGCAAACGAGTTTGCAGCCACAGTGACAATCGCTACGAGCAGGGTTAGGTTCATAATCAACGGCAGATCGCGATTGAGTGCTGCCTGCCACGCGAGTTGCCCAATTCCCGGGGAGTCGCAAAGCGCTTCTATCGGGATGGCCGCGCCGAAAGCCATGCTTAAGGAAACGCCCAGGAGCGCAAATAGGGATGGAGCAACCGAAGGAAGAACGTGTCGGAAAATGATTCTCGCCTGTCCGATGCCCCGAGCGCGAGCAGCCAGTATGTAGGGGTGATCGTAGGTGTGGGCCAGCAAATTACGGAGGTATCGAAAAAGTTTCGGGAATGTCACCACGGCAATTGCCAAATACACTGGCGCACGCAGATAAACGGTAAACATCGCGATGACCGCGGCAGGGATCGCGATCAGCAAACCGCTGACAATAGTGCCCGAGATGTCAACGAAGAGGCCGCGGAAGAAGACGCCCGCAAGGGAGGCTGCGAGAGCGGTCGCCCAAGCCAAGAGAACACCAATTAGGACGGAACGCGCGGTAACTGGGAAGCGTTCCCTAACAAGCGAAGAGATGGGGCGCTGCAGCCATTCCGAGGTGCCAAAGTTTCCATGAACAGCTCCCCAAAGGTAGTTGCCGTAGTAGGAAAGGAGATTCGAGTTGAGGCGATGAGAACTTCGAATCACTTCGAGACTCGCATGATTCAGACGGGGATCAAGTTCGCGCTCGTCAATTCCATACCCCGGAGCAAAGCGGACTAGCGTCGCACTCACTAGACCTCCAAGCAGTGAAAGCGTCACTATCATCACCACTCGCCGTCCGATCCTGTGAATCCCATGTCTCATCTTGGCATCCCACTTCGGGAAGTCTTCGTTAGAACCGGCACAACCTTAGAGCACAACCACGCCTTGTGATCGCGGCAACTCAGCAATGTGTTGGTAGTGTTTTTCTTTGGACTCATACATCGTGCGATCCGCTTCGGAAAGCAGACTTTCGGCTGTCATACCATCCTTGGGATAGCATGCGGTCCCGATACTTGCGGAAACAAGCTTCTTACCGCAAATCGCTTCGCCCGCTTGCTCGACGGCGGCTTCCAGTCTGGGCTGGAACTCCTTTGCGGAAGCTGCGTCGAACTCGGGAAGAATCAGAACGAATTCGTCTCCGCCTAGACGTCCGACCAGATCGTAGTCGCGGCATTCGGCGCGCAGGTTTTTCGCAATCTCCTGCAAGAGTTTGTTGCCAAGAAGATGTCCATGATTGTCGTTTACCGCCTTGAAGCCGTTGAGATCGCACATCAGGACCGCGATCGACCGCCCAGTGCGCATAGATCGTGCCAGTTCACTGTCCAAATGCGTACAAATCGATCGAGCATTTGGCAGCCCAGTGAGGAAATCCGTACTCGCTGAGTCCTGGGCGCTCTCAAACTGCAGAGCATTTTCCACTGACAGCCCAAGCTTCGAGCTTGCCGCCAGGAGCATACGCATATGGTCCGCAGTGAACGCCTGTTTCTCTTTGAGATACAACGAAATTACGCCCGCAACTCCATCACGGCCCTGCAGTGGAACGGAAAGCGCGGACCGCAAGACCGAGACGCGGGAGGGATCTTCCAAGTACTTGGATTCTGCTGCCGGGTCGCCATTGATGATGGGTTTTTCGTGTTGTGCGACCCAGCCGGCGATACCCTGCCCTAGCGGTATCTCCAGCGACCGAAACAGCTCATAGTCCAAGCCGTGCACGTATCGCGGGATCAGTTTTCCATGTTCGCGCACGAAGAAGACGATCAAGTCGTGCGGAATCATTTCCTTCAAGCGAACTGCGACGACCGACAGCGTTTCTCGCAAGCTCAAGGAATTGCCAAGCGTTTGGGCCAGTTCAAAGAGTAGTTGGGCTTCCTGCCGGGCGGAAACGATCGAGGCCAGAAATGACGTCGTGCGAACTTCGGTGGCGCTCGGCCGACGGAGCGACGACTCGATTTACGGCCGGGACGGTTTCGACACTACCGTTCGGGCTGTTTGAGCCGCCTGCGACTTGTTCTAATTCGCGGTATCGTTTCTCGATCGCCTGGACTATACGTGGATCAAAGCTGGTTCCGCTTTCCAAAAGCACGTGCTCCATAGCCTCGTCAGCTGACATTGCGCGGCGATACGGGCGTTCCGACGTGAGAGCATCAAAACAATCCACGACCGACAGGATCCTTGCACCGATCGGAATTGCTTCGCCCGTTAGTCCATCGGGATAGCCTTCTCCATTCCATCGCTCGTGGTGTGACCGGACAATGGGCACCACGGGGTATGGAAACTGAACGCGGTCCAGGATTTCCGCGCCGACAGTCGGATGAATCTTCATTTTCTCGAATTCTTCGGGTGTTAGGCGTCCCGGCTTCGCGAGAATTTGTTCGGGGACGGCAAGTTTGCCTATGTCATGCAGCAATGCAGCCGCGCGCAAAGCGTTCAGCTCAGCGTCGCTCAGGCCCAGATCCTTGCCGAGTTGAACCGCATATGTCTGCACGCGCTTCAAATGATCGTGGGTATTGTGGTCTTTCGCCTCGATCGCGAGGGACAACGCTTCAATCGTTCGGAGGTGAAGGTCTGCGATGTCTTCCGTATGTTTTTTCTCCGCCATCAAACGATCAAGATAGCCACGATAGGAGCGATAGATCCAATAAACGATTGGCAGGACGAGGATTGCGAATTGCCATCCCATGGCACGATTGATAAGGCTAACTCCACCGGCGATGAGGGCTCCCAATAAGTAATACGGAAAGGACCACAAGTAGCACTCCTTCCAAACCAAAAGTGGATTGCGAAGTTCCGTTATGGCGATGATTCCAGAGACGGACATCGTGTTAAACGCGAAGTAGGTAGTGGAGGCTGCCCCTAGTAATAAGGGCCAGCGAAGCCCATGCTGGTAAGCGAAGCTGCTGTGAAACACCAGATTTGCGGCAGTGATGGAGATCGAGAGGTTGGCAAGATTGAAGAGAATTTGGATCGCTCGCGGTCTTGGCTTCGACTGCCAAAGAGACTGAGCCAAACCTCCGAGACATCCCATTAGCAGTGTCTCGGGGTAGGTAAGGTCCAAAATGCCCACCAGAATGAATAGGAAATTGGCGGACATCGTCGCTTCAATGCCGGGAAGACGAACTTTAAGTAACGAAGCAGCCAATGCCACTCCGAAAAAGCACGCAAAGCGAAGTACATTCTCTGAATGCCAATGCAGCAATGCATAGGGGACGAGAGGAATGCCCACGAATACTTGCAATAGAATGAACGAGATGGCAAGCCCATCGAGTTTTCCGCCCGGTTTGCTCGGAATTTTCCAAAGGTCCTGATACCAATTTAGAATGAAATTAGCAGCGATCCCGAGCGAAGAATACCAAAGGCGACCTGATTTCCCGGCTACTACTCGACGCTGGAGCACGGGATCCAGCAGGTCCGGTCCAACCTTAGTCGCGTGTCTTGCCATGATTCCTTGATTCGAAAACTCGGATTTCCGGGGGAGACTTCTATAGGATCTAGTGTCTGAGGTACGCGGGCGAAAGCCCATAGTACGATTGTCGCGGTTTGTCTGAAAGGGAACCCCCGGCAAGAGTCATGCTTCTTCACAATTGAGGCCAAGGATGACCCGCCACGCATTTTGAGACAGCCGCGAAGTTGAATCCGGGAAGGATTGCGGCACTCCATCAACCGCATGATAGATGAGCCGTTGACGGAAACGGATTTCAGCGCTGAGCGAGATTGAAGAAGGAACGATTCTGAGGAACGGGTCGGAAAGCCTCAGTTCTTGACTTTACGATTTTGCCGCGACCGGCGAAAGGGATGTGCCCGCAAAAAACCTGTGGTCGGAGCATTGCATGCTGACGGAGTTCGGAATATCTTATCGACGTGTTGGAAAATCAAAATGGGAATTTAAGCTGAGCGGATAAACCGACGACACGGAAAGTAGATCCTTTCAAGTATGCGCTTTTCGGCCAATTACGACACGAGCGGAGACGAGGAGCGAACGTCATGGAACATTCCAGCAAGAGATTCAAGGGTGTGGGCACCTCGGGGGACCGGCGGCAGGCCAATCGATATAGTTTCTCCGCGACGGCTGAAGTATTGGAGATAGCGTCCGGTACGCGTGTGTCCGCGCGTGCGGCGGACTTGAGTAAGAATGGGTGCTATCTGGATACACTCAACCCTTTTGCTGTCGGATCCAAAGTTCAACTCTGCATCCGTTGGAACAGAGCCGAATTGGCATGCTCCGCAATGGTGCGAGATTCCAAAACGGGAATGGGCATGGGGGTCGCTTTCACGGACTTGGATGATACGAGGAAGGCACTGCTCGAAAGCTGGATCGAAAAGGTAGCTTCTCCCGCGCCTGGAGATTCATCGTCGTCCCCACACTCGGAAAATACCGAATTTCCTCCGCCTTCTGACGAACGAGACGCCCTGGCCGTGCGGCTTATTGATCTCCTGCATAAAAAAGGCTTGCTCGACTCCAGCGATCTCGCATCTTTGCTGAATAAAGGGGTTTTGTAGATCTCAACTCGCGTCGCGCAAAACGCTCGCTTTCATCTGGTATCATCCGCCAAGCGGAAGCGAGGTTGCCAGGGCGCAGATATCGATTCCCATTCCCAGTTTCTAGCCGATCGATGAGAATTACATCTTCTGCCTTTTCACCGGGACGTTGTCCCTCGTGTCAGGAAGTGAACCCTACCGAAAAGCCTTGCGTTCTCGCGCGAGCAATTATTTAAACCTGTCGCCCAAAACTGGCTGTACGTTGGTACTAGTAAAACGCCACCCCTGTACCATCGACCCCAATCACACGTCTGTCCTAAAACTGTACCAACGTGAATCGCGGTTAACTCCTCCCTGATTCGCTTCGGCCCTCAAGACAGGCCCCTCGGCCCCTAAGACAAGTTCCTTCGGCCTCGAGTCTCATTAAGGAGAGTTTGAAAATGATCGGCTCAGAGAACAACAACGGTGAAAAGCGTGGCGGAGGCATCCTAAAGACCACGACTTGGGGCGCACTGATCGCCTTATCGGCTCTTCTCGCATTCGGAGTTGGCAGCCAGTTGGCTAAAAGCCACTTCGACACATCGGCTACGCAGACCGCGGAACAACAGGCTTCTCCTGATGTGATGGCGGCTCAGGCCGACGCCAAGAGCGCGAAGGAAGACTCTTTCTTTAATAGCGCATCGAAGCAAATTTCCAAGTTCAGTCCATTTTCATTCGGCCAAGAAAGTAAACCCTCCAACACCCCGACTCTATCGACGCAAGACAAGCCACTTATTTCGGGTGTGCAAGCCGTGGTTCAGGCGTCTGATTCTGGCTCGAAGAACCATTCTCGCGATGGCTCGCAGCTTGGTGGAGATCAGGACCCGCAAGTTCTGATCGCCGCCAAAATCGCCCCCGATCTCAAGGGTATCGACCCTAATAAATCGCTAGACGTCATCGTCCAGTTCAAGAGTTCGTCGGCTGAGGACCTGACTGTGGATGGTGCAACGGCCAAGTCCGAACTACCGCTAGTTCACGCACAGGTGGTTACGGTAAAGGGTGGCAACCTGAGTAGCCTGGCGTCACACGCCGGGGTAGTTTACGTTTCGCCGGACCGCCAAGTTCGTGGCGCCCTCGACAAAGTGATCACGGCCGTGAACGGCGACCTCGCGTATGCCAGCGGCTGGGACGGTACGGGCGTCGGAATCGCCGTGATTGACAGCGGTGTCAGCAGCGTTAACGACCTGAATTCTGACGGCAATACTAACCCGTCGCGCATCGTGTACAACAAAAGCTACGTGCCGTTGGATTTGAGCACGGATGACGCTTACGGTCACGGTACGCACGTCGCCGGAATTATCGGAGGTAACTCCTATACTTCCTCGACGTCATATTATCCGGGCGTCTATCGCGGTATCGCGCCAGAAGCCACGATCATCAATCTGCGTGCACTCGATTCTAACGGAATCGGCACGGACAGTTCGGTAATCTCTGCCATTCAGCAAGCCATCAGTCTCAAGAGCACTTACAACATCCGCGTCATCAATCTGTCGCTGGCTCGCGGTGTCTATGAAAGCTACACGCTCGATCCGCTCTGCCAGGCCGTGGAGTCCGCTTGGAGAGCAGGAATCGTGGTGGTCGTCGCCGCTGGTAATATGGGCGAGTATAACGGTGCCGGCACAGACGGATATGCCACGATTGGCGCGCCGGGTAACGATCCCTACGTGATTACCGTTGGCGCGACCAACACTCACGGCACGGGCTTGCAAGCCGCGCAGACGATGACCAGCTACAGCTCGAAGGGTCCAACAGCCTTCGATCACATCGTGAAGCCAGACCTCGTTGCCCCCGGCAACAAGGTGGTCTCACGCAAAGTGTCATCGAGCAACACACTGGTCAGCTTGTTTTCGTCACTGGCAATCTACCCGTGCAATTCGTCCCGCTCCAGCTGCGGATCTCAGTTCGGCTCGGCACGGTACATGAAGCTGAGCGGTACCAGCATGGCCACGCCGGTGGTTAGCGGCGTAGCGGCACTGCTATTGCAAAAGACGCCGTCCCTTACGCCCGATCAGGTGAAAGCTCGTCTGATGAAGTCCGCCTGGAAGGGATTCTCTTCTTACACGACTGCGACGGAACTCTCAACGGGTGTGAGCTACCAGATCGAACAGGATCTATTCGCGGTTGGCGCTGGCGCGGTTGACGCGTCTGCCGCCCTGGCCAATACGGACCTGGCCCCGTCAACGGTGGGTTCGGCTTTGTCACCCAAAGCAACTTACAACTCGTCTACCAACACGATCTCCATCGTTAGCAGTTCCTCCGTGGTTTGGGGCAACTCGGTCGTGTGGGGTAACTCCGTTGTTTGGGGTAACTCCGTCGTCTGGGGCAATTCCGTGGTCTGGGGTAACTCGGTGGTCTGGGGGAACTCCGTTGTTTGGGGTAACTCCGTCGTGTGGGGTAACTCCGTGGTCTGGGGCAACTCCGATGGCACAGTGGAGAACTCCCAATAATCGGTCCGGTTGCGCGTATGCGCATCTGGAAAAAAACTGATGCCACGAATAGCTAAAACGTACATCGCCCTGATCATCGCATCCGGAACTACGGTCCTGCTCCTTGCAGCAGGATCGTGGTCCTCGGGCACTCTCCGCCAATTCGCCATCTATCTTGGGCTTGCAGCAGTAGCCTCGACGCTCAAGGTTCGGATCCCTGGCATTGAAAGCACGCTCTCTCCCAACTTTGTATTCCTGCTCCTTGGGATGGCCTTCTGCCACTTCTCCGAAATTGCCGTGATCAGCTTGGCGGCGGCTCTGGTGCAATCGCTTTGGGCGTCGAAGCAGCCGCGCCTCGTCCAAACGACCTTCAGCGCAGCCACATTAATCCTCAGCGCCAGTGTCGCCTATCAGGCCTCGCATTTTCTTCTTGGACGGAGCGCCGTGGATTCTCCGGTGACGCTCGTCATTCTTGCCGGAAGCCTGTATCTGCCGTTGAATACAGCCCTCATCGCAGCCGTGGTCGGATTAGTGGATGGCCGACCAGTCCTGCAAGTCGCCCGGGCTTGCTATGAGTGCGTCTTTCCCTACTTCATGGGCGGGATCGTATTCACAGGGTTGGTCAGCGGCGCATTTTCGCGCTCAACGGTGTGGAAGGGTGCGCTTGTGCTCGTGCCCATCGTGATTCTCGGCTACGTATATTCATTGAGCCGCGCAGCAGCCTCTGCTCCGGACGCAATCCAGTTAGCTCCCACGGAGGACGAAGAACTCGTTGAAATTGGCTCGTAGTGGCTCAGAGCACGCGGTGAACTGAGTTCGAGTATTTCTTTGGTACAGCTGGCGACGACTCGACCCAGCTGATTCATTTCTCAATAAGCGTTGACTGGCTTGCGACACAGTGCCAACCGCTGTCCACTTTTATCCATGTGTCTGTGAAACGCCCCTTTCGTGAATAGTGTCTTCCGCTGACGATTCCCTTTTCGCGGTACACGCTAGTCACAACCACGGTATTTCCATAAGCGTGAGCCACCATCGATTCGTTTCTGATCTCGCTCGGCTTTTCCGTCCCGCTTTTCACACTTTCCAGGAATTCCGGTTTCGTTCTTAGGCTGCCGTCAATATCAACATAGATAAAGGTATCCGGGAGAAGCTGGCTTAATGCCCGGATGTCCTTATCCGCCTCCGCTTGATTCCATAAGGTTTCAAGCGCCATGACCCTAACTAACTGCTTCACCACCTGTCTCTCCGCTCCCTTGAGCAGTGCGTGCTGGGACCATGCTCAAGAGTGAGACCACAATGAAGACGATAAACGCAAAGTTAATTCCGATCAGACTGCCCAGGTGATCGCGGAGACCAAACTTGCTCGAGCTTGTCATCTTTTCTTCCTCTGCAGGGACCGCCGGAGAGCCAATGCACGAGAGTCTAGACAACCTGAAGGCTCGATTCCGTGTCCGTCTATTCTCCTTGGGCCTAAGAAAGGACTTCCTCCACACTTTGGATCAATTTTCGTCGCGAGAAAGGTTTTAGGAGAAAGGCGATACTGCTTCCACAAAAATCTGAATCGTAGCGGCCTCATAAGACGCCGACATGAGTAGGATTTTTATTCGTGGATAGACCTTAAGCAGGGCTTTCGCCAATTCCACGCCGCCACCACCTGGCATGTCCAGGTCAGTCAGCAAAGGATCAATTGGGCCGCCAAAAGCCGCAGCGATTTGAAGGGCTGCCTGGCCGTTCACGGCGGGAAGGACGAGGTAGCCAGCGCTTTCGAGGAAGAAACAAACTAAAATCCCGAATTTCGTCAACGTCGTCGGCCACGATAACGGTGACTCTTTGTGACGAAAATTCGTGCAGTTTCAATCTGGGCCCCGCGAAATTCGGTTTTCTTTGATCATGCCGTCGAACGATTTCGTGCTTCGGGTTTGATTCGCTTCACAGCTGCGCCGCAAATTAGCGTCCTACACCTACTTGGCGACGCGGCTCAGAACTTGTCACTTCGCGAACCCTTGCTCGAGATCCCAGAAGTCTTCCCAATCGAGAATTTCAATGCCCATGGCACCGCTTGTCGCTCCGGCTTTTGTGACCCACGCGGTTCGCGCGAGCGCTCTTCGCCCGAGTTTTGAATCCTCAATCCAGACATTCTCACCAACGTCCCAGTGAATTCGTGTCTCGACGCAAGCCCCTCGTTTGCTGATATTGATCGTCCGAGTTGATTCAGACACTCGCGTAGGTTCGCCCGAACGGTATAGCGCAAGCAGGATTTGAACTTCTGTTCGCGGATACCGCTGTATTCGCTTGGAGACGTCCATTGCGGAAATGGACAATTCGAGGAACTGATCTCGCTGCAACGCACTTAAATATTTGGCACTGGCAGCAAGGGTAGTGGTTTGCGTGACGATCTCAGAGAGAAACGTAAGGGCCGCGGCTCTTTCGCCTTCATTCGCAAGCGTTTCAGTCAAACGCCCGCTGCACTCTGTTAGGCGCCGCGAGGCAATCTCGTAGAAGTGAAGACGACACAGCGGACGACGGGACAGAGTAGCTTCGGCGGTGCTGCCGCAAGCGGCCCAGCTGCATTTGCTTTCCGTGGACTGACGTGCAGATTCGAGCATCGAGACTCCAGGGCCAACTTTCCGGGCCTCAGTCCTTGCTACTAGTCCAATTGCCAGAGTCGAATGGTTTTACCAGGTCAATTCATTAACACCAACGAACAGAACTGCGCTATTGGATTCCGCGCCTGCTGTCCTGGTCCGCAAGCGCGCTTCGCCGTTCAAGAAACTGTTTTGGGGCCCCACCGAGATTGTTTCCATTGTGGGAATCAGAGAGATCGGTTGTCAATCCAGTTTGCACAATTCGCCATGAACAGTCCTACTCGCCTGTGCATAGGTTGTTGCCAAACACGTAGTCTTCTTTCCCTTCAACCTTGTGATTCCTCTCCTACGGACTTACAGTTGCGGCAACGGAGACGGTGGTTCGCCCGGGATGCCAGCAAGTAAAAGACACCTTGGCTAGGGCTCAGACTTCGGCACGTCGTTTCATAAGCCTAAGAAATAAAACGTAGTGCAGACGTTCTCGTTTCGCCAAAACTCTGACCGAGCGGAGAATCGGTACTTGCTGCGATAGTCCGGTCACGATTCTGGTATAACTCCGGGCTATGTTCTGTCTGCTCTTGCACTGCCTCGGAGCGCTCTGATGCTCGCCAAAACTACAAAGAGCCAAGAATCACATTGTCAAACAATGTCGCAGGCCTCGGCACATACTAGAAGCGTTTTGAATTTTGTGGCGGAATATCATCATTTGCCTAGGAGAAGAGGACCGAAAGGTAATGTGAACCAGCCCGCTTATCCCAGCAAGTGGAATCCGCAAGCGCCAGCGTATGGCCCTGGCGGGTCATCCTGGGTCCAGGGCTGACGCTTTATAAGTAATATTAATAACTATATAATACTTAAGATCAACCATCTCTCCTGGTACGCGGGAGGTGGATGATGGGCGCATGTGGCATAGACAATCTGAAGCATGTAGCGGAGCAATTGTTTGTGGGCGGCGGAGTCGTTCTCGCGATGGTGTGGATCACTCTGTACTTGAAGTCTCGGGCAACGAGATGAAATCTAGCCTGCGCCAGGACGTCATGGTGATGACCACGCCGGGAGTGCGACGCCAGCTGAAAATCATTGCGGCCATGACCGGATCAACGATGAAGGACGTCCTCGAGCGAAGAATTTGAACGCGTGGTTCCTGTCGCGCATCGGGCGGTGAAACCATGAGGGGATTTTTCAGATTTGCTTTTCTCGGTTGGTTCATCACCTCGTACCCGCGAACGTCGAAGGCGATAGTAATCCTCGCCGCTCTCGCGCTGCTCATCGGCATATACATGTCGGTGGTGAAGCGATGAGGTCCTTCAGCATCAGCGCGTTCTTCCCCGAAGTGAAGCCGGCCCATGCCGCGTTCCAGTCCTACGTGTCGAAGGCGTCGGAAATGGACATTGCAGTCTCTCGCGGCGTCGCCGACCTCCGCGCGCGTCCTGGCGTGAAGGGAAAACGGATCACGGAGCTGCGGCGCCGCATCCTGCCGGAAGTCTGGGCAAGCCTGATTTGCTTGGCGCTAATCCAACTAGAGAAGGTTGCGGTGCGGGCCGGACGTGGGATACTTCAGAAGTTGGGTTGGATATTGTGCTGGGCGCAAGTGAGCCGTGCCTCCAGTGAGGTTACAAATGGATCTTTGCTAATTTGCACGAGCCGAGAAGCGCCCCGGCTTTCTTTAACGACGGCAGGAGAAGCTCCTGGAATCAGAGCTTCCTTGGGAATGCGATAAAGGTCGCCTGTACCACGCTCGACGTAAGCGCCAGGCTCGCGGATGTCTTCCCACATTAGTTCGGGAAGCGTTGACCGATGAACTGACTCAGCAGATGGACTCATAGCAGGTGCTGCCATAACTTTCGTCCTCCTTGATGCTATTTTCATGATTGCCAATCGGAGTGCCGGGACCCGCACCTGTGGGGAGGCTATACCCTTGATTTGGGGCAGTCAATAGCCGCATTTCTCTTGGTATTTTTGTCCCCGCAGGGTCCTCGTGCGCGAGCTGCGTGGCGTCGGGAACGGATGTGGGTTCGGTTTTTCGACCTGGCCTCAACGACCCTCGCTTTTCCGGTCGTGAAGAGAGCCACGCTCTTGCCCCCGGAACTGCTGGGGGCTGCCGGGTTCATTCTCCCGCTCGTTTTGCTAAATCTCTATTTGAAATCCAGGGCGACCAGATGAAGGGCGCGGCCAGGCGCGAGAGCACGCCATGATTTGGGCGACGCACGGGGAGTGCCGAATGCCTGATCTCGAGCCGCACTGCGGGAAATTTAGTTCCCTGCCTTGTTCCTCTGCGCGACCGTTCCGCAAACATTTGGTTTGGGATCTAGTGTCCTCTGCGCCGGGCAAGGCGTTCTCGATGCTCCTGTAGCACCTCGTCGTAAGTTATCCATTCGGATTGAAGGCTGCTCAGCTTTTCTTTTCTCCCAGAGATTGGCATCTTCGAGTGGCGGAGTTCTACCAATCAGGACAGCTCACAAAGAAGATTTTGGAACGTAACCGAGCGCCTTCTCTATGGCTTTGAGATTCAGAGGGTCGCGAAGGTTCTCCGCGTAGTCGCTAACCTGAGCTAAGGCTTGGGTTACGGCAGGCGCAAGACCCCGATGTAAATACCGCTTACTCGCCAAGCCGCTCGCTTCCGGCCCCTTCAACTCCAGCGGTTTCACCGAATCGTCCGAACCGCGCGGAAGAACAGGAGAGATCGAGAAATCTGGCGCCTGCCTATTTCCTGTGAAATATGGCTGGTGCGAGATCGGAACACCCACCATGGCCTCGGCCAAAAAATTTGGATGCTCTTCAAAAAAGCGGTGCAACTCCCGTTCCCCTGCTTTGGGATCATTCAGCAACTGTTCGAACAGCTCTGCTTCGTAGTCAGCTCCTTCCCGCTCGCGCCCAATAGTCACAAAGCCGTGAAAGTGCCGCCTGTCCTTCCCTCCGAAATAGAATTCGCTCTCCTTAGAGTTCCTCTTACGAAATGCTCGTCTGACACGATAGAGCCCACGGTCAACGGTGATCAAGAATCCGACCCGCTCATATTCGCCCATCGCACGCAGGTGGTACCGATTGACAATTTCTTCGAGTTTGCTCCAAGTTAGGGGGCTGCCGTAGCCCTGGAAAAGCATTACCTCCGTGACATCCATGACGAACTCGACGTCAAGGCCGTCGTAAGCCTCGTGCCGATGACCGTGCTCGGTCAAGACTATCTGGGGAATTCTTTTCCACTTACGCCCGTCCCGCATCGCGCACGTTTCGGGCAGGTTGCGAATTTGCTCTGAGATGGCGGCGTTGTAGTAGTGCGCTTCCCATGGCGTTATCTCAGGAAATGGAGTCAGGCGTCCATCCGGGCCCTCTGCGAATCCCACAGACTTGTTAGGTTCCAGGAAAACGATCGCATCTATCGAGGCAAACTCGGAGGCAGGCGCGAACAACAGATATCGAACGATTTCTCTCCCCGGCATCCACTCCGCAATGCAAAACCTGTTCCACAGGTCTAGTGCGTCGCGGCTGAATTCAGGCGTCGTGCTACATGTCAAAAGCAGGTTCACAGAGAATCTTGCACCTCCTTTTCCATTCCGAGCGACACTGACCTGCCACGGAATTTCGCGGTTCGAGTGTTTCCGATAGCTCGAAAGGTCCGTCGCCGCTCATTCAACGATTCGAAAGGTGTAGATCTTCCCTCGTGACGCCATGTCTGCGCTTGCGGCCGCTCCTGGGGCAAGAAACCCGTACTCACCGAGTGCGAGGCTTGGGAGCTCAACTTTGTAGGTCCGTGGCGTAATCTTCTGAAACTGGAACTCGATTACGTTGTTCATTGCTCCGCCGCTCATGTGCAGCACGCCGCCGGTCACAGACCGAAATTCCCTGCGGTCGCCTTTCTGCCAAAATCTGAGAAGCTGATATTCCGACGCCGAGTTTCCCTCGAGGCAGCGGATATAGAAAACCAACGAGCCGGCCATGCCAAAGGGTGTAGTAGCGACAGTGGTCTTACTGCGTGGACCTGCAATCGGTCCGTTTACGTGCCCTTTGTCGAGACCCAGCGTCACCGCATTCTTTATCACTCCGCCCGTGCGCCAGTTGACTATTTCCGGCTCGATCGTGACGAGCTTTCCCTTGAGCACCTGGTAGACGCCGACTTCCTCGACGAGCTCCGCCGCGGCAGGAAGTTGTGTTACCTGCGCTTTTATCGGAGTCGCGGGCGCCGGCTGAGGGATCGGCTGCGCGGCAGAAGGCTTTTTTGAGGCTGAAAGCATGGCCTGGATCACAGTTTGATCTACGCCCTGCTCCTTTAATCGCAGCAAAGCATCCACGGACACGTCGAAGTAGGATTCATTCGATTCGATCGTCTTTACGATTGTCGGATCATCAAATTTTGCGTTGACCATCCTTCCGTTTCCGACTTGTGTGACGCGCTCGAAAGCGACCTCACGTTGCGCGGTAAATGGAGCCCTCAGAATCGCTCGCTCGCACCTGAAGCGCGTACGCGATGATTTCGGCGACTCGCTCTCGCTCGCCGTCACCCCCGAGCGAATCGATAAATACATCGAAACACGGCTGACCAAGAAACGAGGCCTCAAGGGAGAAGTCATCCACGGCGACTGCCCGGCTTCGATCAACCGCGCCCTGCAACTCCTCGGGCAGGTTTTCAACCTGGTCGTGAAACGCGGCACGCTTTCGCGAGCTCCCTACATCCGCAAACTCTCCGAAGCGGACAACGTGCGCCAGAGCTTTTTCAGCGAAGCGGAGATCGGGGATGTGCTCGCAAATTTGCCGAATGACGGTTTGCGCGATTTTGTGGAGTGGGCCGCCTGCACGGGCCAGAGAAACGGCGAGATCGCGTCTCTCACCTGGGACATGGTCGACGGTAGCGAGATTCGGATCCCAGGCGAAGTCTGCAAAAATCGCCGGCCGCGGGTCATTCCGCTCGGCCCGGAATTGGCCGAGATCGTCGCACGTCGGAAGAAAGCGCGGCGCCTGGTGCCAATGCACGGTGTGACGCAACTCGCCGAGCCGATCTTCCACCGCGGCGACGGCTTGCCTGTAGGAGAGTTCAAGAAGTCCTGGGCGACGGCCACCAAAAAAGCGCAGTGCGCGGGAAAGCTATTCCACGATCTTCGCAGAACGTGCGCGCGGAGACTGTTGGCCGCCGGCGTCCCACAAGTGATCGCCCGCGACCTCACTGGGCATCGGACGTCGGCAATGTTCGATCACTACGCGATTGTGTCGAGCGCCGATGTTCTCGCCGCCCAGAAGAAAGTCGCCGAATTCCGCAAACAGGCATAGTTCAGCCATAGTTGCCACCCAAAAACAGCAAAGGCTTCCGGTTGGAGCGCCGGAAGCCTTTTGTTTTCTACATCGAATTGGTTGCGGGGGTCAGATTTGAACTGACGACCTTCGGGTTATGAGCTGAATGAAGTCTATGCCCGTCTTTGCTTCTCGATGATTTACGTGGGTGTTAGTAGTTCTATTTTCATGCTGTTCTTGGGTGTTCTGTTCCCAATTTGTTCCTCAAGTTGTTCCCAATCTTTTGTTCCCAGTTCGCATGATGAATCAAGAGTCTTGCCGAGTAAGGCCAACGGATTCAACGGGACTTATGGGGCAGCGACCGCGTTGCAGTGAGAATCCTTGAATATAGGCCTGTTCCTTCCGGGAGTTCGATTATTTCGTTACACCTATGCTCCAGCTAAGGCAAGGCGCGGTCGTTTGACCAAGGCAGTGACTGTGCACAAATAAACGCGATGAGCGTTTGAGGGATTACCTCGCAGCGCCCATGGTTGCGGGAGGCCGCAACGTACTCAAAATTCCGACAATCCCTTTCTCGTTCGCCTTGGCTCCGTTCCGCGCCAGCCAAACCGTCAGCGGACAGGACACCAAGAAAGTTCATCTCTGTTCTTTTTCATCATCTTGGCGCGGAGGGGGCGTTAACCTCATGTTTTACTTCCCCCCTCTTGGAGAGTATTATCGGTCGCATTACGGGCCAGTAACCTATGTGTTCGGCTTCGATCAGGAGCCGCAGACTTCCCAGCGTGGGTTTACAAGGACCGCTGGGCCAGGTGTCTACTCCCAATGGCCGAGCCCCTCATGCAGCCCGACCCAGTGTCTTCCGCTCGCATCCTTAGTGGAATAACCCTCGGCAGATTCGCGATTCATGAGCTCCTCGGCAAAGGAGGCATGGGCGAAGTCTACCGCGCCACAGACCTGCGCCTGAAGCGTCAAGTCGCTCTCAAGCGAGTCGCGTCGCACCTCCGCGGCGACGAGCGCTCGCGCGAGCGGCTCTGGAAGGAAGCGGAATGGGCCTCGCGTCTGACAGACGCCCACATTGCTGCTGTTCACGACGTTATCGAGGAAGAGAACGAGCTCTTTATCGTCATGGAGTTTGTCGACGGCCAGACGTTGCGAGAGCGCCTTGCTGCGCCGCTATCGATTTCAGAATTCCTGCCTATGGCGAGAGAGTGCGCATTGGGCTTGGCCGCAGCCCACAGAGCGGGTGTCTTCCACCATGACATCAAACCGGAAAACATCATGCTGGCGCACTCGGGCCAGCTGAAGATCCTGGACTTTGGTGTTGCCAAAAACCTTCCAGGCCTGCCCGAAACGACGACTGTGAGTGAGGGGTTGGTCGGCACCAAGTTCGCGGGAACTTTGAGCTACATGGCGCCCGAAGTTCTTCGCGAAAAGAATTCCGATGCCCGGGCTGATATTTTTTCCCTGGGAATCGTTTTTTACGAGGCAGTTGCAGGCGGTAATCCCTTCCGCTCCCAAAGCTTTCTCGAGACATGCGATCGCATCCTTCACCATATTCCACTTCCTGTACGCGAATTGAACCCCAAAGCGCCAGCGGAACTCGAGCGCATCATTGCCAAAATGCTGGCGAAGGATCCCACGCAAAGATACTCAAGCGCGGATGATCTCGCAGTCGATCTTCAGGCGCTGCAGGCCACAGCCACGCATTCGGGACTGAGCTCGCTCGAGCCGTTTTCTCGTTCAAGACACCGGCCGGGGAAGCGATGGGGCATGTTCACTGCGGCGCTTTTGGTAACATCCGTCGTCGCCGTTGCCTCATACGCCCCTGCCCGGCAGCGGTTAAAGGATTGGCTTGGCTTTGACTCCATTCCCCGGGCCAAGCAGGTAGCGGTCTTGCCACTTAGCGTAGTGGGCGGTGACGCGCAAATGGCCGCATTCGGAGCCGGCTTAACGGAAACCATTACCGCGAAGCTTACGGAACTTAGCGGCGATCCTTCGTTGCAGGTGGTACCCGCGGCGGAGATACGCAGCAAGCAAGTAGCGACCGTGAACGATGCACGCAAGGAGTTTGGCGCGAATCTCGTTCTTGAAGGCAGTTTGCATAAATCGGGACAACTGGTGCGCGTGAATTTCGTCTTGGTGGACGCGCGGACCAAGAGGCAATTGCGGGCGCAAAGCCTCACCGTCACTGGGATGGATTCCCTTACCACGGAGGACGCCGTAGTTCACGGCGTAGTAGGAATGCTCGAAATCGAGATCCATCGCGGCCAGCGACAAGCTCTCGAAAGTCGCGGAACACAAGTAGCCGAAGCCTATGATTATTATCTTCAAGGTCGAGGATATCTCCAGAACTACGATCGCGCCGAGAATCTCGATAGCGCGATCGAGGTCTTCCAACACGCACTAACTCTCGACCCCAACTACGCCTTGGCTTTTGCGGGTCTCGGTGACGCCTACTGGAAAAAATTTGGAATCGACAAAGCCCTTACCTGGATGGAAAAGAGCCGCGAGGCATGTCAACGAGCCAGCCAGATAGACTACAAGCTTTCTTCCGGCCACGTCTGTCTGGGAACGCTCTCCGCGGGCACGGGAAACTATCAGGAGGCTGTACGGGAATTCCGGTTCGCCGCCGAGATCGAACCGACCAATGACGCAGCATTTCGGGGCTTGGCGGACTCCTACGAGCACTTGGGCGAACTCGAAGACGCGGAAAAAACATATCGGCGGGCGATTGAGGTACGGCCTCATTACTGGGCCGGCTACAACTGGCTTGGCGTTTTCTACTACCGTCAGGCGCGCTTTCCTGAAGCAGGCAAAATGTTCAGTCAGGTGGTAGCGCTCGCTCCTGACAGCTTTCGCGGTTACTCCAATCTTGGCTCTACGTATGTCGAGCAGGCGCGCTATGCCGATGCAATCAGTGTCCTCGAGCGCTCCCTAGCAATCCGTCCCTCCGACTACGGATACACCAACCTTGGCAACGCCTACTTCTTCATGCGGCACTATGAAGAGGCAGACCATGCCTATGAACAGGCTATAAAGCTTGCGGAAAAAGACTCGCTCTTGTGGTGGAATCTGGGCGACGGATATTACTGGACGCCGGGGAGACGTGCTCAGTCGTCGGATGCATACAAACAGGCAATTGCCATCGCCAAGGAAGATCTACGTGTAAATCCCAAGGATTCGGGATCGTACGGGATCCTCGCGGTTTGCAACGCGATGCTGGGAGAGAAAAAGCCCGCGCTGGAGGCCTTGCGGCTCGGGCTGGAGGTCTCCCCAGACGATCCTGCGCTCCTGTTTCAAGCAGCAGTGATCTACAACCAGTTTGGACAATCGGATGCGGCTATCAATTACCTGACGAAGGCCCGCGCCGCCGGCTATTCCCAGGTGCGTATCCGCGACTATCCAAATTTTGATCCGCTTTGGGCCAATCCTAAATCTCAGAAATTGCTCCGAGACTAATAAATTCATGAGGAGGAACCCATTCAGGTCTGGGATCGGTTGGCTATCTCACTGCCTGACGCCCCCTCCGGGATCAAGATCGTCCTTACCCGGCGCCTGAACTCGGTATTCGTAAATCTTGGAGTCGTCTGGTTCAACATTTATCTTGTCAGAGGACGCATGCCCGTTATTATCGCTACTAAATGAGACACTCTCGAACGGACTCCCCATCGCCTTGTCAAACTTGACTGTAAAGCAAGGGGGGTTTGCCCCGTGATTGTGATTCCGCTTGCAGAACCACTCTGCTACCTCTTTATTCTTCTTGCTGACCCAAAACTCGTGATTGTCGACCACGAGTTTCTTCGGATCTGTCGGGTCATCATCAATGTTTACTCTTTTGGGATCTTTTCCAAACTGTATTGCTGGTGAACTCATACGGCTACCTCCGTTCTATCTCAATCTGGGGACTAGGCAATCCACTTCTGTTGGGGCCGACAAGCGGGACCGTAAAAAGGACGCGACTCGCTACAAATTTGTATCTGTGCCAACGATCAAGGAAGGGAACCTCGTTGCGCGGAAGCATACCAGTGCGTGATTCGCTGTCAAGTGCCAAACAACGGTACGCCGCGCAAAATAGGCTAGCAGCACCAAAACAAGGAGTCTGCGCGCATCTCCATCATGTCTGAGAAGATGACCACAAAATCGCCGAGGCAGCGTATTTCCTAGCCCTAGGGCGAACCTAGAGCGAAGACTCCAGAGGGCTTCTCAGAATAGCCCTGGAATGCAATAGGAAGGCTGTAGGACACGATCTACGGGCGGATGGGTCAGGGATATTCGCCTTTATTTCGCTGGCAGGTTTTGTAGGGCAGACCAGTCATTAGGTGACGCACACGACATTCTGTTCGCTCGCGTCGAAGGCTTTGCGCTCTTCCGATCGAGGTACCGTCGCTAGTAGGCGTCGATAAAACCCTTTAGGGTCATATCAGAGGTTATGAGCTGTAAGAAGAAGTATCCCGGTCTTTGCCTTTCAATGATTTACGCAGAGATTCTTACTGGGTATTCGACGCTGTTCTGTGATGTTCTGTTCTCAGTTTGTTCCCCAAGTTGTTCCCAGATTCGAGGTCAGTCGGAGGAGCAAATGACGCTAGATTCGCACCCGACGCGAACCAGGTTCAAGAAACGATGCTTCGATAGGGGCACGCCTCGAGCCGTGTGAGTTCGAAGCCGTCCGGTACAGGTGCATAGACCAGATCGATTTCTCTGACCTCTATCGAACCGTTTCCTGTCGCGTTGCTCCGAGCCGCAGACGTGAAAAAGAGGGATTCCTGAAATTCTAACCGGCCTGGCAGAAAGGCGAACCATTCCAGATTTGCCTAGGATGACTTAAGCTGCGACTACGTTTCTTTCTTGAGAATGCGACCTACTGCGACACCTCCTTGAAACCTATGACAAGGCACTGCATGGTTTGTGGGACGTGCTCTCAGGGGGTTTAACCTTGTGATCTACGGACATTCGGGTTCCAGCTGGCGCCGGACGTGACATTTTGTCAGTGGCTTAAAAGTAGCCCATGCTGACTGTTTTGCGGTGGCCACATCTGTGACCTTTGGCATTCCAAGTGCATCTCTTTTGAGGGGGCCTGCGCGCGAACCCTAAAGAACTGGTGCCGCGCTTTATACTTAGGCACAGTGGTACTGGAACTCTATAGACAGAGGGCGCAGAAAATCAGGAACATCATGGGAGGATTGGGGTTTTAGAAGCGTGAAAGAGGCTTTGACCCCAGCTGCTAGGACGGCGTTATAATCATGTGTGCTCACAAGAAGGACTTTTCCAAGGTCGCTGAATTCGGGCAACTCGCGATAATGAGTTCAAGCGCTCCAAAACAGGCCACGGGCCAGGAACCTGGGCTTCAGATAGAGCTTCGCGAAACTGGCGGAGTTTCTGGCGTTGAGCGCACGTTCGCCCTGAAGGGCAATACGCTTCAAGTGATCGACAAAGGCCGTATCAGCTTGGAACGTCACGTTCCAACTACAGTAGTCCGATCTTTCGCCGACCAGGTGAAGGCTCTCGAAAGCATCGGACCGAGGCGTAGTTATGGTCGCTATAATTACAATTCCGATATTATTACAACTCAGCTAGAGATTGTCGATGATTCAGAGGCCTTGGAAATGCAGGTCATCTCAGATCCTAGAGACCCGGCTCCCAATCAGTTCTGGGAAATTGTCAATGGCTTGCGCAAACTAAGTAGAATAGACTTACCTACTGCGTCCGATTTTTGAACGCTGCTCGGATCAATTGTTCGTGTTCTCCCGTTTTCTCATTTCCTTTCGGAAAAAGAACCCGATCTGCCTGCACGAGAGCGTCCACGCCCTGTATGATTGTCCTCCATGGCCCAAGGTAACTAAGACTTTGCAGAGCTATGGCATCCGCCGCCTGACCGGCCTGCTGTCGAAGATCCCACAGGAGGCCGGCCCAAATTGTGCCGATCTCGTGTTCGTCGCCTGCAAAGGAACGAGGGAATTTAGCTTGGTTTGCACAACTCCGCGAGCGGCCCGGAGCGAAGTACTCTCCGATCGCAGGATCATTCATTACGGTCGCTGCAAAATAATCGCTAAAACCTTCACTCATCGCTCGAGAGGAGTCGTGAAGCTTGGCGCGGCCCAATTCGCACATACTATCCGAAACCGCGTGGCCAAATTCGTGAAGTACAAGGTCTAGACACCGCGAGGAGCACCGTGGAATGTCGTCCGTCGTATCTCCAAAATATAGCTCACCATTGTCTGGTGCATAATAGGCATTGTTTTGCGCGTCTTGGACGTGAACATTTGCTTTTATGGGTTTGAATCGCGTCTCGTTCATCAACGATTGGGGCGATGCTTGAGCTAATCTATTGATCGCGTCCCAACAAACTTGCAGGAAATAATAAATCTGCGGCTCATCGAATTCGCTCTGACGTGGCTCATACAGAAAGTGGCCGTTTGGAGAAGATACTCTGGATTGGTCTGGGCCCCAGATTTCAGTTCGCGGCCCCGTCAGTGCGATGGGCGGATTTATAAGTCCGATCAATTCGAGATCTTCAACCGAAGGACTACGGAGAGGATCGACTCTGTAACCGCTAGCTTTTCCTGAAGCTCCGCTAGCGATGTTGAATAGTCCTAAGATCTCGCCATCCAAGCCGACAAAGCCCCGCCAATCGCCTAAGGGTCGCCTTGAAATCGCTCGCACGAGGTAGCAACGATGTAGCTCGCACTCCACCGGGAGGAAGAGCTCTTCGGCGCGATAATAGGCCAGATCGTCAACCGATTTGCCGAGAGTGCTGGCGACAACATCTATCGCTTCTTTGAGTCCAAGTTTCTTGGATAGTTCGGGTATGTCAAGATCCTTTGGTGCGGGCGTACCAGCTATTGCATACGCCATTCCTTTGTGGTCGACGTGTACAGCAAACTGGGCCCCGTAGATGGGGAGGCCTTCGATGGTCTGCTGTACGCGGACGACGTTTCCGGCTAGCGACGCGTTCGTCGATTCTACAGAGAAAGCGCCGATGAGTCCCAGACCGTCTCCAATTTTGTGAATGGTCTCCTGCAGATTTCCTGAAGCCTCGCTAGTCCCGATGTGTCCGATATCGCCCGCCACAAACAATCGCCCGGGTTCAGGAAGGTTTTCAACGGCGGTCATGGGAGAACCCATGGCCTTGCTTATGTTGGCCGCGGCCTCGGCGGACTCGACGTTTTGCCACCCCGCCGCCACCCTTGAAAAATTGGCACAGAATTTCTCATGCTCCATCCAAGCGTTAGGAAGGGCCAGGGGATACGCTGCATTTCCTTCTAACACGGACTTCACCTTAGCTTCTTGTGGCGCCGCTCCATCTGGGCTTGCATTCATATTCCTATCCTCATCGTATTGTAGAACCGTGGTTTGATTGGCTTGTCATTTCGGAATGAAGTCGTCTCGTACGCTTGAATCGCTATTCCGGCAGGATTTGGGTCGCGGTCGCCTGGAACAAATATAAAGCTTATGAACCCTCGTCAAACCTCACGACGCAAGTTACGATAAACGACTTGTCTAGCGCAATATTAACGTGTACGGCATTTCACGGCAAGGGGCATATCCAGCGTGCTGCCATTTCGCGACTCAAGATATCATTTCGCATTTCTGCTGCTCGCCTTCCTCACCATTGCGGCTAGGCCACTGCTGGGACAACCACTCCCCCAAATCCAAGCTGAACTTGTGCCCTACGACCTGTCAACGAACAAATCTGCGATGCTTACGGTAACCGTGACTTGCCCTACCGCCACTCCCGACTTGAGCCTTCAGGTGCTTGCGCCGATAGGTTTTACGGTGACGGCCAGAAGCTCCGCACAACTGGGCAACTGCTCTGGAATGAGGGCTGCCACCTTTGAAGTGGATGCGCCGCATACATACGTGAGTTCAGCGAGCTGGAAAATACTAATACTTCTATCCGATAAGAATGGACAGGTTGCAAGTTCAGTTTTGCCTTTCGAGTACCACTCTGGCATTTCCCTTTGGTTGTATTTTACGGTTGGCCTCGCCGGGATTGCGTTGGGCTACGTCGTGCGACTGATTGTTGATTCACTGAATAACCTTCCTCGGCCTGTCATAACTGTAGCGGCTGCCGGGCCGGGCGGGGCTGTCGTACCAAATCTAGGGAGGTTCACGGACTTCATAAAGAACCATTACTACTTCATGGATTTCCTGGTGACCTTCGTACTTGGATTTCTCGCCTTGGTAGCCCTGGTGAAAGACAATCACACCCCGGACTCAGGCCTATACTGGTATTCGGCGTTCGGCTTTGGATTCGGGATTGGTTTGCTCACAAACAGCGACCTTATAACACGATTGAGGACAAAGTAATCGTCGAGCTCCACCAATCTAAGGGGTAACACAAAATGTCAACAAAACTCGAAGACGTTGTCGTACTTTCAAGATATCGGCCCAAACTCAAAGCGCTCGGCTACAAAAGCGTTGAGTCTTTCGTTGCGTCCGCTCGAGTTGCTGCCCGAGAAATGTCCGGCTACCTCAAAGAGGATGTTGACGCAATCCTTAGCCAGCTACCCGATAACTTCCGCAGCCAAGCATTCCCAGCCTCCCTGCCGCCGGCGTTTTCTCTTGGCGTGGATCTGGCCAGCATTCCACGAACCTACGCCGCGTTTAGTTTTGCAATGGCTACCCCCGGCGTCGCTGCGCTCCCCGCAAATGTAAACTGGATTAGCCAAATGCCGCCGATTCATGATCAGGGTCAAAGGGGTACGTGTGTGGCATTCGCTGCGCTAGCGGCCGTCGAACATTATCAGGGGAGCCAAAACCAGTATCAGGACATGTCTGAACAGTTTCTATATTGGAACTGCAAGCAGAATGACGGGAAGCCAAATGGTTATGGGACATTTCTCGCGGTTGCCATGCCCTTGCTACAGCGAGACGGATGCTGCCTTGAATCCGATTGGCCTTACAACCCAACTGTTATCCCTGGCAGCGAGGGCCAAGACCCGCCCCCAAGTGGCGCCCAATTACAAGCATTACAATACAAGGTAAGCCCATACAATCAGCTTGCTCCGACGTCTGTGCCGGACTTGAAGAACGAGTTGGCAAGACAAAGGTGTGTCGCATTTGATATCCCAGTTTATAACTCGTGGTATCAAAACACAGAGGTTGCTCGTACGGGTGAGCTGACACTCCCTATTCCTAGCGAAAGGCCCGTCGGCGGACACGCGATGTGTCTCGTGGGCTACGAAGACTTACCTGGGGAAGAAGAGATAGGAAGTGGCAAATTCATCCTTCGAAACAGCTGGGGTACGACGAGTTGGGCTTCTCAGTCGCCTTATGGCGCCGGCTACGGGACGATTCCCTATGCCTATATTGCCCGCTACGGACAGGAGGCGTACTCTATCTATTGATTGGTTCTTGAGTTTTGCAATTTCTGTGGAGCAGTCGTGTCATTGGCTTTTCTGAGTAAGCTCGGGTTGGATGACGACGAGTATAGGAAACTGGCCAACTTGGGCGCCTCCACTCCGGCAGCTCTGTTAGGTGTACGCCGCGCGGCCCCCAAAGCGTTTGATGATTTGCTCGGAGCGACGCGAGCTCGCGAGGTGACTGCTCGACTCGAAAGTCTATTAACCTCAGAGGAGCTGGAACGACAGTCGTTGGCGCAACCTCCCAACATGTATCCTTTGGGAGCAATGCTCGGAACCAAGCCCGAAGAACTTCCTCGGCCTAAATACGATATCGTAGAACGAGATCGGCTATTTAACGAACTTCGGTCGCTAAGGCAGTCTCGTCATCCTTCGCAGGCGGATAAAATGAGGATGGCTGAACTAGAACGTCGTCTGAACGCGCTCCTCGAGTCCAGGTAGCAAATTCGTTGCTAGCGCTCCATTACTGCTTTCTTGGCACAGCCGAATGAAATATATGCCCGTCTTTGTTCTCAATGATTTACGCGGATGTTAGTGGTGCCATTTTCATGCTGTTTCTTCGTGTTCTGTTCCCAATCTGTTCCCCGACTTGTTCTCACCTTAGACTAGGTGACGAAGACATGCACGAGAAACGAGAATTCGATCGGAAAAAGGAAAAAAGGACAGACTCAATCACAGAAAATCGGAGCTCTTTCCAGATTAATTCAATTAATTCTTAGCCGTTCCCCCGACTCGAGCTGGGTTCATCCTCAAATTTTGGCCATTGGATTAAGATGCCGCCGCAGAAATCATTTTCCCGTGCCCGTCAAGCTGACCGTTTGCGGTGTGTTGGACGCGTTGTCAGCGATCTTTATCGAAGCGGCTCTTGATCCCGCGCTCGTAGGTTTGAACGTTACTGTAATTATGCAGCTGCCACCGCTCGGAACCGAGGCACCACAAGTATTTGTCTGCCCGAAATCGCTGGCATTTTCGCCTGAAATCGTGATCCCGGTGATCGTAAGCGCTGCCGTGCCGGAGTTTGTAAGCGTGACATTCTGGGGCGCTCCCGCTCTGTTAACAGTCTGAGTTCCGAAAGTCAAAGTTGATGGGCTTAAGGTCGCGGTCGGGGCTGAAACGGCGAGACCGATGCCTGTCAATCCAATGCTTTGCGGACTCCCGGGGCCGTCGTCTGCAATGCTGACTGATGCCGTTCTGGAACCCGTGCCTGTCGGTTTAAATGTCACCGTAATTGTGCAGTCCGCACTGCTCGCGACCGATTTGCCGCATGTACTTGCCTGAGTAAAATCCTCAGGATTCGTGCCCGTGAGTGTGACAGCCGTGACCGCCAGGGCGGCTTTTCCTCTATTAGTTAATGTGCTCGATTGCGCCGTACTCGTCGTCCCAACCGTTTGATTTGGGAATGCGAGGGCGGAGGGTGTTATTGAGACGACTTGTAGTACTGTCATGTTTAAGCTCGTGGCCTGAGGAGCCCCCCCTTTTAGTTCGTAAAACACTTTGTTGTTGCTCGCTTTAAGCTGTTCAAGGTCTTTTAGCTTGAATGAAACAGTCGCCTGTGAAGGATCAGCTCCGGAAATTGCTGAAGTACCGACGGCATATACGTGATCATTTGGATCCACGGCATTTTCAAGGATTATTTGCGCAACCACTTGGAGATTCGTTCCCTTCATGGAGCACGTGATGGAATCCCCTGTAACCTGCGTCAAATCGATCGTGGCGCTATTAGTGGGAGGGCATAAGATGCTTGAAATTTGTGCTTCGGATGGCGTTTCGCTGATATGCGCGCCGGAAACTATTACATACGTGCTGTTATTTAGTCCCAGAAGCGCAAGCGCGCTCCAGTCTTTGTAGTTCTTTGCTTTTTTAAGAATGAAATCCGCGCCCGGATCAATTGTCTTAGCACCAGTCTTATAATAGTAGATATGTTCCCAGTCGATTTGGGTCAAGGAGTGAACGGGCAAGAATGTATCGAAGGTCGCGGAATCGTTTTTGGACACAATAACCTTACGGGATTGTGAATTCGAAAAAGCTGCTGAATCAAGCCGAGCGATTTGTTCAGCTGTGTGATCTTTCAGAAATTTGTTGAGCGCCGGTATAAACGCACCCGAATATATTCCCGCAGCGTCTTTGAAGGAAGGGCCACCGACCGGCACACTAGCTGCTGAGACGATACTGCCTACAAGCGTGGCCAAACGCAGCCAGAAGGCTCTGGAAGACCATCCTTCTTCGGCGGTGAGCGCAACGCCATCGATAGTTGCCTGATCCGTGGACGACCCGAATCTGTTGAAAATTCCCGGCTGAGTATCTACCGCGAGTTCGACGTCACGAACCAGGAATTGTTGCTGGTTGTTTAGATTCCGCACGGTAACCTGGACAACGATAAAATTGTCGGCGATTTCTCGCCCAAAGGCCCATCTTGTGATATTCCACGGCAGTACGGACATTCCGCAACTGACATCCGGTGGCCTCTTGATTGGGCTGTTCTGCAAGACAGTCCTTGTCACGCTATTAGCCACAGCTTCGGCCGCATTCTTCTTATCCTCTGAAGGCAAATTACTACTCTGCAAAGCTGTTTCGGCTGAACCTTTAATGAAGGCGTGGACGCTCTCTGGCGTTAGGGCCGAAAGCGTAACTCGCGGCAACGCAGATATGAGCTGAGATCGTACTTCCGGGGACAGAGACGAGCCCTGAATCGCTTCTCTTGCATCGGACTGTGCCGCTTTCTCCAAATCTGGAAATTTCATCGCCCGAAAGTTCCGGCTCTGGTCTAAATCAAATAAACATGGCACGAAGTCATCAATAAGACTTGGATCGGAATGAAATGCGGCATGCTGGGGATATGCCCACCTTCCCGGATCTGGCGGGGCTGATTGCCCGTTTGCCTTTGAGGACACCAAAGTTACCAGTAGTATGAACGTCCCCGCCGAAAGAGATCGTTTACGCATCAGTGGGCTCCCGACTTGGAATCTGAATCGCTCTACTAAACCGAACTCGACAGCAAACAAGCACAAAGCTCTTCACTTCGCCGGGCGAGTCGTCCCTGTACCTCGCCTATTTATGGCCTTCTTTTTGCGCACCGATTGAAGCGTTTGTGCGGGATAACTCGTCGTCGCAAAGAGTTCGGAAGTGTTCTGAAAATTTAATCGAAATCCCCCAAACTCATCTTTGGCCACATCTTCGTCAAACTGGAAGGGCGGTTGAGCATTAGACGGGCCCTGACGAATGTCCCAGTCCTGATAACGTTGCGAACCCTGCCATCCCGAAGACTGTGAGAGCCACCCGAACCTTGCCAATCCGGCTTGCTTTAGCGCAGCGCATACAGCTCCGGAACCATAGACTCCCACCGAGTAAACAGGCCCATTCGTGCTTGCAGCAAAAGAGCGCGAGAGGCCGTCAAAATACGGCGCAATCCTCTGAGAAAACAAAGTCTGCGAGGCATCAAAATCGACAGCAAAATAAATCGCGCTGTCCTCGGGCTGCCGGATTATTTCTGTTGCGTACTTATACGCGTACTCGCCATCAGCCAAACCTTGCTCCGCTGAGAAGTATTCGGGAATAGCGAGGAGTTCCCAGACTGCGACGATTGTGAACCCAGCCAGACTCAAGTCGTGAGCCTCACGCGGTGTCAGAATCTTCGCGGGATTCCTTGTTAATCGGAGATTGCTGTAATAGCGACCGATAAAGGTTACGCTTAAAGCTTGGAGGTCAGATATATATTGAGCAACGTTAATCGATGCGTCTATACCACGGATCATATTTCGACCTAGCCGTTCACAGTTGAGAGACAAGGAGAATGGCCGGGATTCTAGCAGTTCATGCTAGGTAAGTACCACAGCTTTTATTACCTTTTTATAGATAATTACTGGCCTTAAGTACTAGGATCGTAACAGCTTAGGTATTTTGATGAACTGCGCTCGGTTTATGAGCTGTAAGAAGAAGTAGACCGTCTTGCCTTTCAATGACTTACGTAAAGATTCTTACCGGGTGTTCGATGCTGTGTTCCCGGTTTGTTCCTCAACCTGTTCCCTGCTCGGGAATGGGATCGGCTTCACCAGCGGTCGTGCCAAAGTTATGAAGACAGAAGAAAGGCAAATTTCTAGTCGCGACAGGAAGAAGGTGCGACGCGATCTTGAGAGGTTGCGGTGTGATACCTCGTGGTCACACTAAGGAAGTGAGGAATGGAGATTCGTTTCTTGCCCCTCATCTGTGCGCCTATTGTGCGATGAGTGCGCACAGCACGGAGGAGTCGCGTGCGTCGTGTGGCACGGTGCGACATGCTTCGTCACTGAAGGGGTGCTTGTTAGAAATGCTTTTCTCTACTAAATTGTTGCTGGAATGTAGCGTCTAAACTCGGCTGGACTTGGCCGCCTGACGGCAGGAAGAGATTGATCAAGCAGCCTGCAGCGAGTCTGCGACGGCTACAAGACTCCGGTTGGACACAAGACAGAAAGACAGAATGATTCATTGAGAACTGATCCAAAAGATCGCGAAAGTACGTATGGGCATCAGCCCGGAACGCTGATCGGCATCGTCCGGAATCCGCATATGGGGGCTTGGCTATGGGCAGGCCCCATGGCCTTTCGACTTTACGATCGAACAGAAAGATAATTTTTAATGATAAGCTTTACTACGGGGCTGATAATCAGCCCCAAGCCGACCAGTAGAACTGAAACGCCTATCGTAAAAGTGTGCTCGCTTACCAGCCTTTGAACCGATGAAAGTTCTTTCGCTCCTGCCGACAGTGCCCAGCTGATGACATTTCTCAGATACCCGGTGAGTGACAACCCGATTATCACTAATGTCAGTCCTAAAGCCACAGGCCAGCCGTCCACGACAAAAGTGACGAAGCTCCAAAGGAATACCTTACGTTTGAAAAGTGAAGTCCAAAAATCACGACCTAACCAAGTGGTTAACGTAGCTCCAATAGCTATAATAACTGTAATTATTTGAGCCTGCTTTGCCTTTGCAAGTTGACATTCGAAGACACCGGCAAAGCGCCGGATGGTCTAATTGGGACAAGCCAGCAATTTCGAGAATTGGAAAAAATTATGCGGAAGTGTGGGATCGATCGCGCAAAGTGGGAGTCCTGGGCGCTAAGGAGGCTTCGACGCCTTCCGCTCGAGCTTTTCCATGGAGCGGTGTTGCACACGGCTCTCGGCTATGGCGCAACCCAGGTCGCGAGGTGGTTGTTCAGTTTTCCAAACCGGGGAGAGTTGACATCAGCCAAACTCGAAACAATCCATCGGTACCTAAAGCCGCTCTATAAGCACCTCCTCACGGACTCTAATGAGATGTTCACCGCGGCTATGGACTGGCGACAGGCTCATATGGATGACAAAACAACAAGTCTGCTGATATCCGTTCTCGATTTCGGTGATCCCCGCCGCAAGAACGCCACCCGGGCCGCCTGAGCGGGCACTTCGGTGCACTGATCAACGCATCGCATTTTTCTTGACCCAGCTAGTACTTATGTTAATACCTCCCTATGTAACTAATCTGAGGAGGTGAAGAATGAAAGACTCGCAAGGGCAAGAAGACTCGGAAGGCGAATACGTAATCACGCTACAGGACGGTACCCCGTATTTGGAGGTCGTCTCCGGCCTGCAGAAGATGGTGCGTCGAGGAAAGGAGCGGGAAGCGCTGACATTTGCCTTGTCACTCTTTGACAGCGGCTTCGGATTGGCGCTGGCTAAGCGACTTGTCATGATTGCAACGGAGGACATTGGCCTCGCGGCTCCCGAGGTCGTGTCCCAAGTCTGTACGCTAAGCAGTACTTGGATTCTATTGGGGAAGGAGAGCCCCAGAGGAATGCCCGAGCCGCTGCCCCTGATCATGGCGGTGATGTTGATGTGTCGATCAGACAAAAACCGCGAAGTTGACGATTCTTGCGTTGTCATGCGAGAGACGATGCGCCGGGGCACGGGAGATTCGCCCAAGCAAGTCATCCAGGAGTGGGAAGACCTGGTCGTCGATAGCCACACAAGCCGCGGGAAGCAGCGCTTAAGGTTGCAGGCAACGCAACGAAATATTCCCTATGAGCAGCTTGCGTGGCACGAGTTTTACCAGAAGGGAGCGGTCGTGCTTCCGCTTAGAAAGATCGCTGGTAACGCCTGGGGTCATGGAGGCCTATGCGCTGTTTGGACTTGATTATGATGAATGTGTATCTCCGGACTCGGCTACGTCCGGCGACTAAGCTTCAGGAAAAACGGCCGCTACCTCCTCTCATCAATCCTCTTGCCCATTTGCCTGCTTCTTCTCATCGACCCACTACTTCCTATGGATCTACAACCACACATGATTGCTCACTTTCTCCCTATATATTGTTACCGACAAGCCCCAGCCAGGAAAGTGACGCGTACCGCATAACTCCAGTATTTTCAATTACATAGGTGTCTGATCCGACAGTAGGTATCACCCGGATCCAGGAGAAGGTCAAAAATGGAGGGCGAGCTAGGTTACTGAATTCTCAGAACTTAAGGCCCCGAAAGCGCCGATTTTGTGGGCTGCCCTCGCTTACGGTCTAGAATTCCAGATGGTAACTGATCAGTTTACGGTATTTGTCTCGATAACATTTTCCTTGACAGCGATAGGGGCCAGAAGGCATATTCCTCCTAGGTGGTGGGTGGTGGACGGTTGGCACGGCTGCTGGGAAACCCAGCCGAGGGCCGACCTAGATTTGCCTTCCTCATTAAGTCGAAGGGTTAGCCAAACAAACTGAGCTTCGCACGCGGCTGCGGGACGCGTTTGAACCTGGTGTGCCTTATCGCCAACAAATACAAGGAGATAGAATTGAAAACTATTGGAAGCTCGACGGATGAACCGTCCGAACCTGAAATCGATCATATTGAAGTTGAATTTCGTCCGAAGCTCCTTACGGTGGCTGAGGTTGCTGCCAGGCTTGGTGTCAAACCGAGCTGGGTTTACGCCCACGCTGATGAATTGGGTGTGTATCGGATGGGAAAATATCTGCGCTTCTCTTGGGATCGCGTGGTCAGTGGGATCGAAGCAATGACCGCGACTCGGTAGTCAAACAACCTACCTTACGACGTAATTTAAACCCAACAATTTCTTTCATTTCCGAAGAACTGGGATCAACTTGGGATCAAAATTCTCAATAACTTTCCAGGCAGCGGCGGAGCCTGTCTCTGCCGCCCCCTTCAATGAAGCGTTGGCGACCGCCGCTAAAGACGAATCGAAAGATTTGGCACTCCAAAAACGACAACCTCAGTTTGTGTAAGGCATTGTAAATATTGGGCATAGGCCTAATCGGAGCGTGAACCAGAACATCGAAAGATGGACTTGGGATAGACAAGCTTGGATTGTTTTCGCGAAAAAATCTCTTGACCCAGCCAGTTAGTGTGAAACAAATAAACTCAGATGAACCAAAACGGAAACATATGCGAGATCCAGAGGCAGGGAGGACTCAATCTGATTCCCTGCTCTGCTCCGCGATCTATTTCCGGTGTGGCGTTCATCGCAGAGAGGCAAAGGCGGGTCGTTACGAAAGGAGAAATGAAAAAAATGACTCGCCAATCTTTTCAAAAGGGCCACGTTTCACGGCCGATCCGAACGAGCAACGGAGAAACCATCTTCAAAATCCGCTATCGGTTACGGACGGCTGAGGGGAAATGGAAGCAAAAGTCGGAGACCCTGCGAGGAGTAAAGGGGAGAAAGGAGGCACGGGCGATCCTGGAACAGCGAATCCAGGAAATGACGCCCGAGAAGCTCTTGGCTTCTGAGCTCACTCTAAAGGGTTTTATCGAGGCTTACTGGCGGCATTATCTTGACCGAAAGTGCGCAAAACCTTCGACGCGGGCAAATTACGAGTCTGCATTGCGGGCACACGTACTTCCAGTTCTTGGAGATTTGCGAATCACGGATGTTGTTCCGCTGCACATCGAGAACTTCCTGCAGCAGAGGCTGTCAACGGGGCTTTCCCCAAAGACGGTTCTCAACCTGGTAGCTTTGCTGCAATGCATTTTCTCGGTGGCTGTGGACAACGATCTGATCACTCGTTCGCCGGTTCGCAAACGCCACAAGCCAGTTGTCCAAAGACGCGAGAAACCGATTTGGACAGCCGATCAGGTGCGCTTGATCCTTGCAGCTGTCCCGGCTCGCTATCGTGCGTTATTCGCAACGGCAGCGCTAACCGGGGCTAGATTGGGCGAACTCCTCGGACTGCAGTGGAAACATGTTGACCCGAAACAGAGGAAACTAAGAATTGAACAAAGCCTCTGGCAAGATCAATTACTTCCACCGAAGACAGCGGGGAGTGTCCGTTCAATCCATTTCGGCGACGGCCTAGCAAGTGTTTTCGCCGAACACTCGCGAACCGCCTGTCGCACGGGCGCCGATGACTTCGTCTTCCTCTCACCAACGGGAGCTCCACTGCATCCGGATGTCTTACGAAAGGACGTGCTCGTTGGATCGACTTGGCATCCCGAGAAAGTCAGGGGCGTCAGGTTTCCATACGTTCCGGCATTCCGCGGCAAGCTTCATCAACTCTCAAACTGGGAATTTGAAGCTCGCCCAGAAGCTGCTTGGGCACGCTACGATCGACATGACGGCCAAGATCTATATTCACACCACTCCTGAAGAGGAACGGGCAGCTTCTGTTGCATTGGAGCGAGCAATTTACGGTGATTTGTTCCCTGATCTGTTCCCTGCTGGGAACAACTCTAGTGTCGCGGCAGCAACACTGAACTAGGGAGTAAGAACGAAGGTGACTGCAACTTTAAATGAGAAGGGCGCTTAGAGGATTCGCCTCTTAAGCGCCCATGGTTGCGGGGGTCAGATTTGAACTGACGACCTTCGGGTTATGAGC
>WNGK01000391.1_pt1 | contig 44341 bp, 46 predicted proteins | sample 5400601 | NCBI WGS metagenome assembly WNGK01 (sample SAMN13153376, study PRJNA577476) | soil metagenome | isolation source: 60 cm soil or saprolite under Garry oak tree replicate 1 | place: USA:California | collected 2016-06-15 | reverse complement strand
GCGCGCCCGTTGAGGTGGCGTGCCGCGCGGCCCACGGTTTGGATCAGGGACCGATCCGAGCGCAGGAACCCCTCCTGGTCGGCGTCGAGGATCGCCACCAACGAGACCTCGGGAAGGTCGAGCCCTTCGCGCAGCAGGTTGATCCCCACGAGCACGTCGAACTCGCCCAGCCGCAGACCCCGGATGATCTCGACGCGCTCGATCGCGTCGATCTCGGAATGCAGGTAGCGGACGCGCACGCCGTGCTGTTGCAGGTAATCGGTGAGGTCTTCGGCCATGCGCTTGGTGAGCGTGGTGACGAGCACGCGCTCGCTCTTTGTCTCACGCAGCCGGATCTCGTGCAGCAGGTCGTCCACCTGCCCCTTGACGGGACGGACTTCCACCTGCGGGTCGACCAGGCCGGTGGGGCGGATGATCTGCTCGACCACGACGCCGCCGGAGAGCTTGAGCTCCTGCTCCCCCGGCGTCGCGGAGACGAACAGGATCCGGGGAACGAGTTTCATGAACTCGTCGATCCGCAGCGGGCGGTTATCGAGCGCCGACGGAAGCCGGAACCCGTAGTCGACCAGCGTCTGTTTGCGGGAGCGGTCTCCTTCGAACATGCCGCCGAGCTGCGGGAGCGTCTGGTGCGACTCGTCGATGATGCAGAGGTAGTCGTCGGGGAAGTAGTCCAGCAGGCACGCGGGGCGCTCGCCGGGAGCGCGCCCGGTCAGGGGTCGCGAATAGTTCTCGATGCCGGTGCAGCGGCCCACTTCCAGCAGCATGTCGATGTCGAAATTGGTGCGCGATTCGAGGCGCTGCGCCTCGAGCAGCTTGTTCTGGACCCGGAGCTCGGCGAGGCGCTCCTTGAGCTCGGCGCGGATCGCCGCGACGGCGCGCTCGATCGTGGGCCGCTCGGTGACGAAATGGGTGGCCGGATACACGGCGGCCCGCGCCAGCTCGGTGATGGTGTTCCCGGTGACCGGATCGATCTTCGCGATCCGCTCCACCGTGTCGCCCCAGAACTCGACGCGCACCGCCTGCTCGTCGTACGCCGGAAACACTTCGATCGTATCGCCGCGCACGCGGAACGTGCCGCGCTCGAAGGCCGTGTCGTTGCGCTGGTACTGGACCCCGACCAGCGCTTCGAGCAGGGCGTCGCGGCCCCGCGCCTCACCGACGCTCGCCGTCACGAGCCGCTGGCGGTACAGCTCCGGGTCGCCGAGTCCGTAGATCGCCGACACGCTCGCCACGATCACCACGTCCTCGCGCTCCATGAGGCTGGACGTGGCGCGCAGCCGTAGCCGGTCGATGTCGTCGTTGATCGAAGAGTCCTTCGCGATGTACGTGTCGGTCTGGGGGACGTAGGCCTCGGGCTGATAGTAGTCGTAATACGAGATGAAGAACTCGACGGCGCTCTTCGGGAAGAACGACTTGAGCTCGCCGTAGAGCTGGGCGGCCAGGGTCTTGTTGTGGGACAACACGAGGGTGGGGCGTCCGAATCCGGCGATGACATGGGCCATGGTCATCGTCTTCCCGGAGCCGGTGACGCCGAGCAGCGTCTGGTAGCGGTCGTCGCGCGCGAGACCGTCGGCCAGCTCCCGGATGGCGCGCGGCTGATCCCCCGCCGGAGCGAACGGGGATACGAGGTCGTACGGCATCACAGAAAGTTAACCGACCGGGGCCTGCGTCTGGGGGCCCGACTCCCGACGGGACACGTCCATCACGCCCTTCACCCGCCGGATCGCCCGGATCACCTTGTTCAGGTGGGTCTGGTTCTCGACCTCCACCAGCACCGAGCCGAACACGGCGCCGTCGCGCGTCGAAATCTCCGCCGAGCGGATGTTGGTGCCCGATTCACTGATGGCGGTGCAGATGTCGGCATAGAGGCCGCGCCGGTCCTCCCCACCCACGGCCAGGCGTACGACGAACGTCTCGCCCTCGGATTCCTGCCAGTCGATCTCGATGCGACGCTCGGCCTCGGCCGAGAGGAGGAGCAGGTTGGGACAATCCGAGCGGTGAATCGAGATACCGCGGCCCTGGGTGACGTACCCGATCACCCGGTCCCCCGGCACCGGCTGGCAACACTGGGCATACCGCACCATCAGCCCGTCCACCCCCTGGATCTTGATGCCGCGGCCGAGCCGCAGCCGCTCGATCACGCGGCCGAACGCCGTCGGCTTGGGCGCCTGGAGCTCCTCGGCCGGGAGCTCGGGGTACAGCGCCCGCATCATGGTTCCGAGCGCGACGTCGCCCCGCCCCAGGGCGGCCTGCAGCTGCTCGGCCGTCCCAACGGAAAGCTCGGCCGCGGCGCGCTCGAGGCGCCCGGCATCCGGCGGCTCGAGCCGGCGCCGCCGCACCTCCCGCGCCAGGATCTCCTCTCCGAGCTCGAGGCTCTTCTCGTGCTCTTCCCGGCTGATCCATTGCCGGATCTTGTGGCGTGCCCGGGCGGTCTGCACGTGGGCGAGCCAGTCGCGCGACGGCTTGGCCTGCGGGCTGGTCATCACCTCCACCGTGTCGCCGTTCTTGAGCGGACGGTGCAGCGGCGCGATGCGGCCGTTGATGCGCGCGCCCTGACAGTGCTGGCCCACTTCCGTGTGCACTGCGAACGCGAAGTCGATCGGCGTCGCGCCTTTCGGCAGCCGCTTCACGTCGCCGCGGGGCGTGAAGACGAAGATCTCGTCCTGGTAGAGGTCGACCTTCAGGAACTCGAGGAACTCCTCGGGCGTGTGCGCGTCCTGCTGCAGCTCGAGCAGCTGGCGGAACCACGCCAGATGGCGGTCCAGCTCGTCCGGGCTCTTGCGCCCCTCCTTGAACAGCCAGTGGGCGGCGATGCCGTACTCCGCGGTGTGGTGCATCTCATGGGTACGGATCTGGATCTCGTACAGCTGGCCGCTCGGTCCGAACACGGTGGTGTGGAGCGACTGGTAGCCATTCGATTTCGGGCTCGCGATGTAGTCCTTGATGCGCTCCTGCAGCGGGGTCCACTTGTGGTGGATCACCCCCAGCACGTGGTAGCACTCAGGGATATCGTTCACCAACACGCGCACCGCGAGGAGGTCGTAGATCTCCTCGAACGGCTTGTCGCGCTTCTTCATTTTCTTGTAGATCGACCAGAGGTTCTTGGGGCGGCCGGTGATCTCGTAGCCGGTGAGTCCGGCGACCCGCAGCTCCTCGGCCAGCGGGATCCGCAGCCGCTCGATGGTCTCCTCACGCTCGCTCTTTCTCGCCTTCACCTTGCGCGCCAGCGCGCGGTAGTCCTCGGGCTCCAGGAACTTGCAAGCGAGGTCCTCGAGCTCCGCCTTCACGCCCGCCATGCCGAAGCGGTGCGCCAGGGGCGCGTAGATCTCCCGGGTCTCGAGCGCGATACGGCGCCGTTTCTCCGGGTCCAGGTGCTCGAGGGTCCGCATGTTGTGCAGCCGGTCTGCGAGCTTGATGATGATGACGCGGGCGTCCTTCGCGACCGACAGCAGCAGCTTGCGGTAGTTCTCAGCCTGCTCCTCCACCGTCGACCGGAAGGTGAGGGTGGAGAGCTTCGTGAGCCCGTCGACCAGCTCCGCCACCTCGGGACCGAAGTCGCGCCGGATGTCCTCGACCGAGACGTCCGAGTCCTCGACCACGTCGTGCAACAGCGCGGCCGCGATGGTGACCGAGTCCATCTGCTGCTCGGCGAGAATCGTGGCCACGGCAACCGAGTGCGAGACGTAGTCGTCGCCCGATTGACGCTTCTGGCCCCGGTGGGCCTGGGCGCTCACCTGGTAGGCCCGCGCCAGCAGCTCGAGGTCGAGGCGGTCGCGTTGCAGCGCGACCGCCCGAGCGAGCTCGGGGGCGAGGAGCGGGGCGGCGGTCGTCACAACAGACCAGCCTCGGCGAAGCTCACGTAGCGATCACCTCCGACGATCACGTGATCGTACACCGGCACGTCCAGCAACCGGCCCGCGTCCACGAGCTGCCGCGTTACCGCCCGGTCGTCAGCCGACGGCGTCGCGTCGCCGCTGGGGTGGTTGTGCACCACGATGATTCCAGCGGCGGCTTCGGCGATCGCCGCGCGGAAGACCTCCCGCGGGTGTACCAGCGAGCTGTTCAAGATCCCCCGCGTAATCAGCAAATCGCCCAGCACCTGACTCTGACTGCCGAGCGCCAGCACATGAAATTCCTCCACCGCCAGATCCCGTAGCCGGGAAGCGTAAAAGCGCTGCACGTCGGCCGGGCCGCGGATCCGTTCGGGGGGCGGCTCCTCCTCGGCCCCCACGCGGCGCCCCAGCTCGAGCGCGGCAACCACGCGGGCGGCCTTGCCCCGGCCGACGCCCGGCACGCGGGCCAGGTCCGCGGAGGGTCGCCCGGCGAGCCGGCGCAAGGACCCGTCCACCCGGCCGAGCACCTCACCGGCGACCCCGAGCGCATCCCGACCGGCGTATCCCGTGCCTAGGAGAATGGCCAACAGCTCCTGCCCCGTCAACGCGGCCGGCCCGAGGCTCCACAAACGCTCGCGCGGACGGTCACGTTCGGGGTGCTCGGAGAGACGCAGCGGCATGGGGGAAACGTAGGTGCCGACTGGAGATATCCGGCACCGGAATATTGCGGATTGCGGATTTCGGATTGCGGAATGTCAGGACAAGCGTCGTGTCCGCACCCCGCATGCCGCAGTCCACATTTAGACCGCCGCCCCGTGACACTTCTTGAACTTCTTGCCGCTGCCGCAGGGACATGGGTCGTTGCGGCCGACACCGGCATAAGGATGTGAAGCGGGGGCCGGCGGTACACCGGGGGGCGGCAGGGGACCGCCAATGGGGCCGTTGCTAACGAGGCCGTCAGCCGTCGGCTTGGTCGCGATCACTGGGGAGATCTTCTTCTTCGGCGGTGCTCCGAGCGGTCCTGGCGTGGTGCCGGGACGCGGCGGCCCGATCTCGATCTGGAGCTTGAGCCAGCGCTCGGCGAACGTCGCGTGCACGTCACGCATCAGCCCGACGAACATTTCGTAGCCTTCCCGCTTGTATTCGATGAGCGGGTCTTTCTGGCCCCACTGCCGGTAGTGGATCGCGGCCTTCAGCTGGTCCAGGTCGTAGAGGTGATCTTTCCATTTCTCGTCGATCACCGTCAGCATGACGTGCGACAGGGCCTGCGCGCCGATGTTCACGGCAGCGACTTTGGCTTCGATCTCCTTGAAGTGGTCGAGCTTCGCCTGGAAGGCCTCGCGTGCCGCCTGCTGCGCCCCCTGCACCAGCTCGTCGCGGGTCCGAATCTTCGCGGGGTCCGTGACACCCGGGACGGAGACCAAGAATTTGAGCAGGAACTCGGTCTCCATCAGGGCTCGGTCCCACTGGTACGCATCCTTCGTGTCGCCGATCAGCTCGTCGGCGAGCTGGGCGACGGCCTGCTCGACCATCCGCAGCGCCTCCGCCTTGAGCTCCTCTCCCCCCTCGAGGGCGAACAGGCGCAGGGCGTAGATGACCTCCCGCTGCTGGTTCATCACATCGTCGTATTCGAGGAGCTTCTTCCGCGATTGGAAGTTCTGCAGCTCGACGCGCTTCTGCGCCTGCCCGATCGCCGCGGTCACCCAGGGGTGGGTGATCACCTCGTTTTCCTCGGAGCCGGTGCGATCCATGATGCGCGCGATACGGTCCGACCCGAACAGCCGCATCAGGTCGTCCTCGAGCGACAGGAAGAACACGCTCTGGCCCGGATCGCCCTGGCGACCCGAGCGGCCCCGCAGCTGCCGGTCGATACGCCGCGCTTCGTGCCGCTCCGTGCCGATGATCACGAGGCCGCACGGCGGGTCGTCGTTGCAGCCGAGCCGCTTGAGCTCCTCGGCCGGGAGGTCGGGCCGCTCGATCTGCTGGCCGAAGGGAGCCTCGTGGGCGGTGATCCCGCAGACCTGACACTTCTTCACACCGGGACCGAGCTTGATGTCGGTGCCGCGACCGGCCATGTTGGTCGCGATCGTGATGGAGCCGGGCTGTCCCGCCTGTGCCACGATCTCCGCTTCGCGCTGGTGGTACTTGGCGTTCAGCACTTCGTGCCGGAAACCGCGTCGCTTGAGCATGCGCGACAGGGTTTCGGAGACGTCCACGTTCACGGTGCCGACGAGGATCGGCAGGCCACGCTCGTGCTGACGCTCGACCTCGTCGAGGATGGCGGTGTACTTCTCGCTGCGCGTCTTGTAGATGAGGTCGTGCTTGTCCACGCGACGCACCGGCCGGTTGGTCGGGATCACCACGACGTCGAGCCCGTAGATCTGGAAGAACTCGGTCTCTTCCGTTTCCGCCGTGCCCGTCATGCCGGCGAGCTTGTCGTACATCCGGAAGTAGTTCTGGATGGTGATGGTGGCGAGTGTCTGGCTCTCCTCCTGGACGGCCACGCCCTCCTTCGCTTCCACGGCCTGGTGCAGGCCCTCCGACCAGCGCCGCCCGTGCATCAGGCGCCCGGTGAACTCGTCGACGATCAGGACCTTGCCCTCCTGTACGACGTAGTCCACCTCCCGCTCGTACAGGGCATGGGCCTGGAGCAGCTTGTGGATGATGTGCAGCGTCTCGCTCTTCATGGCGTAATCCCCTTCCACCTGGCGACGACGCTCGATCTTGTCTTTGGGCGAAAGCTGCTCGTCGCGCTCGATCTCGTGCACGGCGTGCGAGATATCCGGCACCACGAACAGGTTCGGGTCCTGCGGCGACATCGTCTCGACGCCCTTATCGGTGAGGTGTACCGAGTGACCCCGCTCGTCGAGCACGAAGTAGAGGTCCTCCTCGACGTGGCGCATCTTCTGCTCGCGCGCGGGAAGCTTGCGGTCGGCCAGCACGTCGAGCTCCACCCGCTGAACCTGGGACTTCACGCCGGGCTCTTGGAGCAGCTTCAGGAGCTTCTTGTTCTTGGGCATCCCGAGCTGCGCCTGGTACAGGAGGACCGCGCCCTCGTACGCCGTTTTCTCGTCGCCGAGGAGCGGCTCGGCCCGGGCGATGAGATCGTTCACGACCGCGGTCTGCTTCCGCACCAGCTGCACGACCTGTGCGTTGAACTGCGCGTATTTCTCGTCCGACTCGCTGCCGACGGAGCCCGAGATGATGAGGGGCGTGCGGGCCTCGTCGATCAGAATCGAGTCGACCTCGTCGATGATCGCATACGCGTGGCTCCGCTGGACGCGCTGCTCCAGCGTGAACACCATGTTGTCGCGCAGGTAGTCGAAGCCGAACTCGTTGTTCGTGCCGTACGTGATGTCGCACAGATAGGCCGCCCGGCGCTCGGGCGTCGAGGGCTCCGTGTCGTCGATGCAGCCGACCGTGAGGCCGAGCCACGTGAACAGATGCCCCATCCACTGCGAGTCGCGACGGGCGAGGTAGTTGTTGACGGTGACGAGGTGAGCGCCGCGGCCCGCCAGCGCGTTCAGGTACAACGGCAGGGTCGCGACCAGCGTCTTCCCCTCACCGGTCGCCATCTCGGCGATCTTGCCCTGATGCAGCACGATTCCGCCGATGAGCTGAACGTCGTACGGCACCATGTCCCACTTGAGGGCGTGGCCCGTCACCACCACCTCGCTGCCCACCAACCGGCGGCACACCTCGCGGACCGTGGCAAAGGCCTCCGGGAGAACGTCGCTCAGCGCTCCCTGGAGCGCCTTCACGTAGGCCGCCTCGGCCTGGGACAGTTTCTGGCTGAGTTCCACGCGCTGGTCGGCATCCGGGCAGTCGTGTTTCTCCCGTTTCAGCCGCTCGACGTCCCCCGCCAGCGCGCTCGTGCGCTGGGCGATGAGGCCGCGCAGCTTCGACGTCTGGCCCTGCAGCTCTGCGTCGGACAGCCCCTTGAGCCGCTCTTCGTGGCGATGAATCGCATCCACGATCGGGCGGACGCGCTTCAGCTCTCGCTGGAACTGGGTCCCGAAGATCTTGGTGAACCAACCCTTGTACATCAGCCCCCTATTCGCGATACAGCCCGCGCGTCGCGATGTATTCGCGCACGGCATCGGGCACCAGATACCGGATGGAGCGAGCCTGCCGCACCCGCTCCCGGATCATCGTGGCCGACACGTCCAATGCCGGCACCTCGAGCACGCGGCCGATGGCCGGATGCCGCGGCGGCGACGCCCCCGGGCGCGCGAACACTACCACGTCCGCCAGCGCGGAGAGCGCGTCCACCTGGTACCACGCGGCGAGCTCGCCGGCGGCGTCCGCCCCCAGCAGTAACGTGAAGCGGTTCCCCGGCTCCCGCGCGGCCAACGCCTGCAGCGTCCGGACCGTGTAGGACGGAGCGGGTAACGTGAGCTCGATGCGCTCGACCGCGAGGCGCGGGTTGCCGGCGACCGCGAGGTCCAGCATCTCGGCCCGCTGCTCGGGGCTGGCGCCGTGCGCCGCCCGTTTGAGCGGCTGCACGCGCGCCGGGAGGAACCGCACCCTGGCATCGAGCGCTTCCCCCGCTGCTTCCGCGGCGACCAGATGCCCGACGTGCACCGGATCGAACGAGCCGCCGAACAGGGCCTCCACGAGCTCAGGACGGCGTGGCGGCGCTCGAGTCGGCCGGGCAGGACTTGTCGAGCCCCTCGGTCAGCGGGAAGTAGCGCCGCAGGTGCGCGCAGGTCTCCTTCCGCTCATCGCCGTATCCGATGACGCGGTAGCTGTCCACCAGCCGCATCAACGCGTCGGGGACGCGGGACGTCCCGGGATAGGTCGCAATCACGTCCTTGAAGTAGATGATCGCGGAATCGTAGGCGCGTCGGCGGAAGTAGAACATCCCGTTCTTGTAGTCCTTCTGGGAAAACCACTCCCGGAGCTGCTGCACATGCATCTGCGCGCGGGCGGCCGCATCGGTCCCCGGATAGCGTCCCGCCAGCTCCTGGTAAATGGCGAGCGCCGTTTCGCCGTACGACGGATCCAGCTCCGGTTTCCCCCACAGCCGCAGGTTCGCATCGCCCGCCCGCAGCAGCGCCAGGGGCGCGTAGTCGCTCATCGCATACTGGTCCGCGACCTGGCGGAACTCGTGGGCGGCCTGGACACGGTCCCCCGTCTGGAAGTAACACTCGGCGAGATGGTAGCGCACGTCGGCCATCTCGGCCTGACTGGGGCCCAGCTCGTACGTGAGCCGGCGGAACGACACGAGCGCCTTGCCGAAATCCCCGCTCCGGAACTGAGCGCGCGCCTTGGCCAGCCCGGCCACCGGATCGGGGGCGGGCACCACGCGGGGGCCGTGGTGGCACGCCGCCAGCAGGGCGACACCGGCGATGAGCAGGGAGCGACGCATGGCCCTCACGGTTGGTTCGGGGGTGGGGCCGGCGACGAGGGCGCATCCGCCTTGCCGACCGCGTTGATTTTTTCATGCGCCCGCTGGGTGATGGTGTCCCCGGGCGTGCCGCCCACCAGCGCCTGCTGGTAGCTCTCCAACGCCGCCGCCACGTCGCCCTGGGCGAGCTTCACGTCTCCCAGCCCCAGAAACGCTCCGCGCACTACGTCCGCCGGCGCCCCCGGCGCAGTGGCCCGCCGGAACCAGTCCTCGGCCGCGGTGGGCTTGCCGCTCTCGAGCAGCCGCTGGCCCTCCACCAGCGAGCACAACCCCAACCCCTCGCGCGCCCGGTCCGCGACCGCGGGCTCCCGCTGCCGCCGGATCACGCCCTCGAACGCCGGCACGGCCGTGGCGCAATCGCGCGCCCGCACCGCGGCCATCCCATACACGAACAGGAGCGAATCCGCCATGCGTGCGTCCGCGGCGGCGGCGACCGCCCCCGGGAGGAGCACCATCGCGCCGGCGGTATCGCCGCGATCCGCGGCATCCAGCGCCGCCAGGCGGGTGTAGCGGCCGAGCGGCCTGGTAGGGGCCACGGCCCGGAGCCCCGCCAGCCCCTTGGCCGCATCGCCGCGGTCGTTCGCGGTGAGCGCAGCCCGGGCGACGCGCTCGAGGCCGTCCGCAGCCTCCCCGGCCCGCGATCCGTCGCGCTCCCCGAGCAGCACATAGGCGTCGACGGCGGTGGCATAGTCCCCGACGTGCAGGGCCGCCGCCCCGGCCTTGGCATTCAGGTCTGCGCTGCCGGCGTGGGCCTTCAGGCCGAGCTGGTATTCGGCGAGCGCGTCGCGGTACGCCCCCGCCGCGTAGGCGCGGTCGCCCAGCTCCTCATGGTCGGCGGCGCTCGGCTGGCAGGAGAGTCCCAGCGCGATACCGAGGAGGACCCAGCGTCTCACGACTTTTTCTTCCGCCCCGACGGACTCGCGGGGTGCGTCGCCGGTGGATCGCCGTCCCCACCGGAGGCCGGCACGGCCACCGGCGCGGCGGCGTCGTTGCGGGCCAGCATGGCCAAGTAGGCTTCCACGCGCGGATCCTCCGGTCGGCGCTCCCGGCATTCCTCCCACACCGCCTTCGCCGCGAGCCCGTCCCCGGCGAGGTAGCAGGCCAGCCCGAGCATGGCGGCCGCGTCGAGGTAGGTGGGACGCGCGCGTACGATGATCTCGAAGTGTTCGCGCGCGTCGAGTGCACGGCCCGCCTCGAGCAGCATCCGTCCCAACTTGTACCGCAGGTCGTGAAACGCCGGGCCCAGGGTGAGCGCCTCGTGGTACTCGCCGATCGCCTGCGTCAGGCCGCCGGCCCCGAGGTACGCGTCGCCCAGCGCCGCGTGCTGGTTGGCCAGCTTCGCGGCCACGTGGGCCGCGAAGCCCTGCCGCGGTTCGCCCCCGACCTGCGCCGCGCGCCGAAACGCGGCGTCCGCCTCGGTTTCCCGCCCCAGCTCGTTCAGCACGATGGCACGGTGCACCAGCGCTTCGACGTAATGAGGGTTGAGCGCCAAGGCACGGTCGAGCTGCGCGAGGGCCTGGTCCTGCTGACCCACGAGCGAGTAGGACAGGCCGAGCATGTGGTGCGCATCGGCGAAGGCGCGGCCCGCCGCCACCACCTCCTCGAGGAGGTGGATGGCCCCGTAGTAGTCCTGCAGCTGGAACCGCTCCCGGGCCTGCTCCACGAGATGCTCAGCGCTGACGTCCATGCGTCGCCTCGTACCAGCGGACGAATTGCCTTATGCCTTCCTCGATCCCGACCACCGGCCGGTACCCAAGCTCACGCTCGGCGCGGCGCAGGTCCGCCGCGGTCAGCCGCACGTCGCCCGGCTGGTCGCCGTGGCGCTCGATGCGGACCTCACGCCCCAACGTCCGCCCGATCAGCTCGATCAGTCGGTCGAGCCGCACGCGCGCCCCGCCGCCGATATTGATCGGCTCGGCGAGCCCCGCCGCCCGCCGCCGGCCGGTCCATTCCACGGCGGCGAGGACGCCGTCCACGCAATCTGTAATATAGGTATAGTCGCGCTCGCTCGACCCATCCCCGTGCATCCGGACGGGCTGTCCCGCGGCGATGAGTTGGGTGAACCGATGGATCGCGAGGTCGGGCCGCTGGCGCGGCCCGTACACGGTGAAGAACCGGAGGCAGGCGATCTGCAGACCGTAGAGGTGCGCGAACGCGTGTGCCATCAGCTCCCCGGCGCGCTTGCTGGCGGCGTAGGGCGAGATCGGCCAGACGGCCGCCGTGTCCTCGCCAAAGGGAGCGGGCGTGGCGTCGCCGTACACCGAAGATGACGAGCCGAACACGATCCGCCGGAGACCGGCGCGCCGCACCGCCTCGAATACCCGCACCGTCCCCGTCACGTTGGTGTCGCCGTAGGAAACGGGGTCGTCGAGCGAGGGGCGCACCCCCGCGCGTGCCGCGAGGTGCAGCACGACCGACACACCGTCGAGCGGGAGCGCATCGCGCACAATATCCGCCTCGACGAACCGAAAGCCCTTGGTCCGACGCAGCCCGTCGAGGTTCCGCTCCTTCACGGGGCGGGGATAGAAGGGATCGAAGTTGTCGACGCCCACGACCTCGTCGCCCCGGGCGAGGAGCGCTTCGCACACGTGCGAGCCGATGAACCCGGCTGCGCCCGTGACGAGCAGACGGGCGCTCACGCCGACGTGAGCCCGCTGAAATACTCGATGGTGCGGCGCAGCCCGGCTTCGAGCGAGATCTTCGGCTCCCAGCCGAGCGTCTCGCGGGCACGCTGGATGTCGGGTTGGCGGACTTTCGGATCGTCGGTGGGAAGGGGCTGCTCCACGATGCGACTCCGACTTCCGGTGAGTCGCAGCACCAGCTCGGCCAGCTGGCGCACCGTGAATTCGTTGGGGTTGCCGATGTTCGTCGGCTCGTGCCCCCCACGCTCGAACAGCCTCACGATGCCCTCAACGAGGTCGTCCACATAGCAGAAGGAGCGGGTCTGCGACCCGTCGCCGTACACCGTGAGCGGCTCGCCCTTGAGCGCCTGCACGATGAAGTTCGAGACCACGCGACCGTCGTGGGGTCGCATGCGTGGGCCATAGGTATTGAAGATACGGACGATCCGGGTGTCGAGCTGGTGGAAGCGATGATAGGCCATCGTGATGGCCTCCGCGAAACGCTTGGCCTCGTCATATACGCCACGGGGCCCCACCGGGTTCACATTCCCCCAGTAGCTCTCCGGCTGGGGATGCACCAGCGGATCGCCGTACACTTCCGACGTGGACGCGAGCAGAAATCGCGCACCCTTGGCCTTCGCGAGGCCGAGGGCCTTGTGCGTGCCGAGCGATCCCACCTTGAGGGTTTGGATGGGCAATTCCAAGTAATCGACCGGGCTCGCCGGGCTCGCAAAGTGGAGCACGCCCTCGAGTGGCCCCTCCACCTCGATGAAGTTGGCGACGTCGTGCAGGATCAGCTGAAAGCTCGGGTGGCTCTTCAGGTGGTCGAGGTTCGGGCGGCTCCCGGTGATGAAGTTGTCCATCCCCACCACCCGGTGGCCCAGCGCGAGCAAGCGGTCGCAGAGATGCGAGCCGAGAAACCCGGCGGCCCCCGTTACGAGGATGCGCATGCCACGGGGCGGCCGATGCTCTCGTAGATGAACCCGAGCCGCGCCATGCGCTGCGGGTCGTACAGGTTCCGTCCATCCACGATCACCGCCCGTGTCAAGGCGCGCTTGATCCGCTCGAAGTCCGGATTCCGATACTCCAGCCATTCGGTGACGATCACGAGCGCGGCCGCGCCGTCCACGGCGTCGTACACACTCTTGGCATACGTCACGCGGTCCCCCAAGTGGCGGCGCGCGGACGCGAGGGCCGCCGGGTCGTGCACGCGCACGCGCGCGCCCGCCGCGAGCAGCTGCTCCACCAGCACGAGTGCCGGGCTCTCGCGCACGTCGTCGGTTTCCGCCTTGAACGCAAGTCCCCAGACGGCCACTGTGGCGCCGCGCAGCCCGTCCCCGAGGCGCCGCGCGACCTTTTCGAACAGCACCCGCTTCTGCCGCTCGTTCGCGGCCTCGACCGCTTGCAGGATATGGAACGAGACGCTGCTGGTCTCGGCCGTGTGGATCAGCGCCTTCACGTCCTTCGGAAAGCACGATCCGCCATAGCCCGGCCCCGGGAACAGGAACGCCGGTCCGATACGCCGGTCCGTCCCGATCCCCTTGCGGACGAGGGTCACATCGGCGCCGACCGCGTCGCACAGCAGGGCGATTTGGTTCATGAACGAGATGCGCGTCGCCAGCATCGCGTTGGCCGCGTACTTGGTCATCTCCGCCGACGATAAGTCCATGAAAATGATCGGATTGCCGGTCCGGACGAAGGGTGCATACAGCTGGGCCATCACATCCGTGGCCTCGGCTGAGTCCACACCCACGACGACGCGGTCCGGCTTCATGAAGTCTTCGACCGCGGCGCCCTCCTTGAGAAACTCGGGATTGGCGCAGATGTGAAACGCGGTCGTCGTGTGCTTGGCGATTTCGGCGCGCACCCGCTCCGCGGTGCCGACGGGAACCGTGCTCTTGGTGACCACCAGCTTGGGCCGGTTCATGTGCCGGCCGATGGTGCGCGCCACATCCAGCACGTGCTGCAGGTCGGCCGAGCCGTCCTCGTTCGGTGGCGTGCCCACGGCGATGAATACGACGTCCGAACGCTCGACGGCGGCGCCGACGTCGGTGGTGAACTCGAGGCGGCCGTCGCGCTGGTTGCGCACGACCAGCGGCTCGAGCCCCGGCTCGTGGATCGGCAGCCGGTTCTGGCGGAGGCTGTCGATCTTGGCCGGGTCGACGTCGGCGCACAGGACATCATTGCCCGTTTCGGCGAGGCACGCCCCCGCCACGAGACCGACGTACCCGGTGCCGAGAACCGCGACTTTCATCGCTCCTCCCGCCGCTGCCGCACCGTCGCGAGGACGTTCCGCGTATCGACGACCAAACGCGCGCACCGCTCCACGAGGGCGTAGTCGACATCCGAGTGATCGGTCACGATGACGACGCAATCGGCGGCCGCGAGCGTTTCCGGCGTGAGCGGGACCGACGCGAGGTCGACGGCCTCATCCTTGAGCTTGGGGACGTGCGGATCATGATAGGAAATCGCCGCGCCGCGGCGTTGCAGCAACCGGATCACATCGAGGGCTGGGCTCTCACGAATATCGTTGATGTCTTTCTTGTAGGCGACGCCCACCACCAGCACTTTGCTGCCCCGCGCCGCGCGCCCCTGGTCGTTGAGCCGATCGACCACCCGACCGACCCAGTATTCGGGCATCTCGGCGTTGATCTCGCCCGCCAGCTCGATGAATCGCGTGCGATAGTTCAGCGTCCGCATCTTCCACGCGAGGTAGTGCGGATCGAGTGGGATGCAGTGCCCACCGACGCCGGGACCCGGCGTGAACTTCATGAAGCCGAAGGGCTTCGTGGCCGCGGCCTCGATCACCTCCCACACGTCGACGCCGAGCTTGTCGCACACGATCGCCATCTCATTGACGAGCCCGATGTTCACACTGCGAAACGTGTTCTCGAGAATCTTCACCAGCTCGGCCGCTTCGGTGGAGGATACGGCCACGAGGCGTTCGATCGCCGGCTCGTAGATCGCCATGGCCACCCGCCGACAGGTCGGCGTGAGCCCGCCGACGACCTTGGGCGTGTTGTGTGTGTTCCACTTGGGATTGCCCGGGTCCACCCGCTCCGGGGAGAACGCCAGGAAGAAGTCCTCCCCCACCTTGAGCCCGGTTCCCTCGAGCGCGGGCAGCATCAGCTCGCGCGTGGTGCCGGGATAGGTCGTGGACTCGAGCACAATGAGCTGGCCGCGCCGCAGCGCCTGCTTTACCGCGTTCGTCGCCGCGAGCACGTAGCTCACGTCGGGGTCCTTCGTCTTCGAGAGCGGAGTGGGCACGCAGATCGACACGACGTCGGGCTCGCCCAGCCGCACCAGATCCGTCGTCGCGCTGAACTTGCCTTCCTTGGTGAAGCGCGCCAGCTCCGCACTCGGCACGTCCAGAACGTGGGAGCGTCCTTGGGTCAGGCCCTCCACGACCGCCTTGCTGACGTCGAACCCCAACACGCGGAACCCGGCGCGCGCGAACTCCATCGCGAGCGGCACGCCTACGTAGCCGAGGCCGACGATCCCGATCAGCGCGGAGCGGTCCCGCGCCTTGGCGACCAGGAGGTCCGCCGGGGTCTGGGTGGCGGCACTCATAGCGAGACCGGCGCGCCGGCGGTCGCCAGCGAGCGCGTCGCCGCCTCGAGCACGGTGACCACGCGGACGCCGTCCTCCGCGCCCGCGCGCGGTGGCTCCGCTCCCCGCGCCACGCGAACGAAGTGGCTGAGCTCCGCCGCGAGCGGCTCGACGTTGGGAATCTTGGGGATGAAGATGTCGCCCTCCCGAACCGACAGGGCCTCGCCGAACGACGCGTACTCCGGCGGCCGTTCCACGCCTTTGTCGTAGATACGGAGCTTCTCGCGCGCCTCCATATCGTCGAACACGACCATTTTTTTTGCCCCTACGACGGTGAGTTTCCGTTCCTTGTGCGGGTCAAGCCACGACAGCTGCACGTGTACGAGCACGCCGCTCCCGAACTCCATGGTCAGGAACACGACGTCCTCGACGTTTGGCTGGAGGTAGCTCTTCCCATGCGCGGCGACCCGCACGGGGGCCTCTCCGAGCAAGTACAGTGCCACCGAGACGTCGTGGGGCCCGAAGCTCCACAGCGCGTTCTCATCGGCGCGCACCTGCCCCAAGTTGACACGCAAGCCATACAGGTAGTAGACGCGTCCGAGCTCCCCTCCCTGCACCAGCGCCCGGAGGCGCTCGACGGCGGGGTGAAAAAGGAGCAGGTGGCCCGCCAGGATGGGGACTCGGGCGTCGGCGGCCGCCCGCGCCACGGCCTCCGCGTCGCGCCTGCTCAAGGCGAACGGTTTTTCCACGAGGCACGCCTTTCCGGCCGCGACGCACTGCAGGGCGAACCGGGTGTGTGTCGCCGCCGGCGACGCGATCACTACCGCGTCCACCCGCCCCAGCAGGTCGGCGGGGTCGGCCGTGACGTGCGCCGTCGGGTACTGCCGCGCCAGACGCTCCCGCACCCGAGCGTCGGTGTCGCACACCGCCGCCAGCTCCGCCTCCGCCAGGCCCGCGACGGTGCGGACGTGGTTCCGGCCCCACGCCCCGGCGCCGATCACGCCGAGTCTGAGCCGGGTCACCGGTAGAATCCGCGGATGGTCTCGATCACGCAGTCGAGCTGCCCGCGCGTCAGCTCCGGGTACACCGGCAGCGACAGCACCTCGCCGGCCGCCCGTTCCGACTCGGGTAGCCGGCCCGGTCGGTACCCCAGGTGGCTGAAGCAGGGCTGCCGGTGCAGCGGCACGGGGTAATAGATCGCGCTCCCGATCCCCTGGCTCTTGAGGTGCGCCTGCAGCTCGTCCCGGCGCTCGACCCGCAGCGTGTACTGATGAAAGATGTGCTCGTTCGCAGGGTCCACCACCGGCGGCCGAACCGCCGGGAGATCGGCCAGCGCGCGCGTGTAATACGCGGCATGCTCCCGTCGCTTCGCCGACCAAGATGCGAGGTGCGGCAGCTTCGCGAGCAGGACGGCCGCCTGCAGCGTATCGAGCCGCGAGTTGGTGCCCACCTCGTCGTGGTGGTACTGCTTCGCCCCGCCGTGCAGCCGCAGCCGCCGGAGGCGCTCGGCGAGGGCCGTGTCCGAGGTGACCATCATCCCGCCGTCGCCCCACGCGCCCAGGTTCTTGCTCGGGAAGAAGGAGAATCCCGTGGCCCGTCCGAGCTCGCCCGCCATCCGCCATTGTCCGTCGATCTTGCGGCGCGCCCCGATCGCCTGCGCCGCGTCCTCGATGATGGGGACGTCACGGGCCTGCCCGATGGCGCGGAGCCGTTCCATGGCCGCCATCTGGCCGAACAGGTGGACCGGCATGATGGCGCGCGTGCGGGGCGTAAGGGCCGCCTCCACGGCGGCGGGATCGATATTGAGCGTAGCCGGCTCGATGTCCACGAACACCGGCGTACCGCCCGCGTTGTGAATCGTCCCGGCGGTGGCGAAGAAGGTGAACGGCGTGGTGATGACCTCGTCCCCGGGCTCGAGATCGAGCGCCTGGAGGGGGAGGAGCAGCGCGTCCGTGCCGCTCGCGCACGCGATCCCGTACGTCGCGCCGGCCAACTGGGCCACGGCGGCCTCGAGGCGCGGCACCGCCGGACCCATGACGAATTGCTGCGATTCGATGACCGCCTGGATGGCGGGCAGGACTTCGTCCTTGATCGCGCGGTACTGCGCCACGAGGTCCAGGAGCGGAACGTTCACGGTATCAGCATCCCGACGAGCGACCCTTCATCCGACGCGGTGGGGCTGGGCGACCGGCCGCAGGGCGCCGTTCGATTCCTCGTAGGCGGTGCCGCAGACGGGGCAGGCGGCTTTTCCGGCGGCGATCGACAGCCGCTCGCCGCACTGGCACATCCATCCCACGCGACGGGCCGGAACGCCCACCATCAGCGCGTACGCCGGAACGTCCGACGTCACGACCGCCCCCGCACCGATGAACGCGTACTCGCCGAGCGTGACCCCGCACAGGATCGTGGCGTTGGCGCCGATGGAGCCGCCCCGCTTCACGCGCGTGAGCCGGTACTCGTGCTTGCGCGACACGTGGCTCCGCGGGTTCAGCACGTTGGTGAACACGCACGACGGCCCGCAGAACACATCGTCCTCCAGGGTCACGCCCTCGTAGACCGAGACGTTGTTCTGGATCTTGACGTTGTTGCCGATCCGTGTGCGGGGCATCACCACCACGTTCTGGCCCAGGTTGCAGCGCTCGCCGATGACGGCGCCCGGCATGACGTGGCAGAAGTGCCAGATCTTCGTGCCGCGGCCGATCTGGGCTCCATCGTCTACATAGCTCGATTCGTGGACGAAGAAGTCCGCCATCTAGGCGCCGATCACCTTGACCTCGAGCTCCATCTCGACGCCTGTTTTCTTCGCGACGGTCTTGCGAACGTGCTCGATCACCTTCAGCACGTCGCTCGCCGTCGCGGTGCCGGTGTTGACGATGTAGTTCGCGTGCTGCGCCGACACCTGGGCGCCGCCGATGGTAAAACCCTTCAACCCGCATTCGTCGATCAGGGCGCCGGCGGTGCGCGGGCCGCCGGGATTCTTGAAAACCGAGCCGCAGCACGGCTGGTCGAACGGCGTCCCGGCCTTCCGCCACCGCAGCAAGCGCGCCTGTAACTCCTTGAGCTTGGCGGGCGGCTCCTCGATCAGCGCCAGCTTCGCCTCGAGCACGATCACGTTGCCGAGGTTCGAGGAGCGGTACTTGAACGAGATCTGCTTGCGCGGGACCGGCCGGATCTTCCCCTTGGCGTCCATCACGGTGGCTTCCGTCAGCACTTCGGCGAACTCGGCCCCGTGCGCGCCCGCATTCATGTACACGCCGCCGCCCACCGTGCCCGGGATCCCGATGAACCGCTCCACGCCCGCGAAGCCCGCCTCCGCGGTGCGGCGGGCGAGCAGCGGTGTCGGCAGCCCTGCGCCCACGATTGCCGTCGCACCTTTCATTTCGAAGCGGTCGAGACCCTTCCCGATACGGATGACCACGCCGGGAACGCCGGCGTCCTTGACGAGCACATTCGAGCCGAGGCCGAGCGCCACCCACGGGAGCCCCCGGTCCTGTGCAAGCTCGAGCGCCTTGACGACGTCATCGACATCGGCGGGCATGACGAGGTAGCGCGCCGGTCCGCCGATCCGGTACGTGGTGTGGCGGGCGAGCGGCTCGTTCTCGAGCACCCGCCCACGGAATTTGACCTTCGGAGCGGGCGCCGCCGCCGCGGCCGAAGGCTTGGCGGCGCCTTTGCCCACCTTCGCCGCCGGCTTGGCCGGTGCCTTCGCTACGCCCGGACGGCTTCCTTTGCCGCTGCCGGCGGCCGGTTTTCGACGGTCGTTCTTTCGTGCCATTCTTGGAGACTCCTCACGCTGCCCGTTCGGCTGCGCAAAGCGATGATCGCATCGCAGGCGGCGCTCGCGGCCGACATCGTCGTCGTGTACGGCACGCGGTGCATCAGCGCCGCACGCCGGATCGCGTAATCGTCCGCCTGCGGGAACTTCCCGAGGGGCGTGTTGATCAGGAGCTGCACCTCGCCCGACACGATCAGATCGATCGCGTTCGGCCGCCCTTCGTGGACCTTGGCCACGCGCTCGGCCGGCACGCCGCGGGCCCGCAGGTACCGCGCCGTGCCCTCGGTGGCCGTGAGACGAAACCCCAGCTCGTGGAACCGCCGCGCAATCGGCAGCACGGTCGGTTTGTCCGAGTCGTTCACCGTCACGAAGATCCCCCCCGCGAGCGGCAGGCTGCCGTCGGCGGCGATCTGCGCCTTGGCAAAGGCCATCCCGAAGCTGTCCGCCAGCCCCATCACTTCGCCCGTGGAGCGCATTTCCGGGCCCAGGATGGTATCGACGCCGGGCAGCTTCGTGAAGGGGAAAACCGCCTCCTTCACCGCCACCCCGGGGAGCGGAAGGTCATCGGGAACGCCCAATTCGTCCAGGGTGTGCCCGGTCATGACCGCCGCCGCGAGCTTAGCCAGGGGCACCCCGGTCGCCTTGCTCACAAAGGGCACCGTCCGGGACGCCCGGGGGTTGACCTCCAGCACGTAAACCACGCCGTCCTTGATGGCGTACTGCACGTTGATCAAGCCCACCACGCCGAGCGCCGCGGCGAACGCTTTGGTGTAGCGGCGCATCTCGTCCACCTGCCGATCCCCGATCAGATAGGGCGGCAACACGCAGGCGGAGTCCCCCGAATGGACCCCGGCGTCCTCGATGTGCTGCATCACGCCGCCGATGACGCACCGCGTACCATCGGCCAGGGCGTCCACGTCACCCTCGAAGGCGTCCTCGAGGAAGCGGTCGATCAGCACCGGATGCTCGGGCGCGACGCGCGCCGCCTTTTCGAAGTAATTCCGCAGCGAGCCTTCATCGTACACGATCTCCATGGCCCGACCGCCCAGCACGTACGAGGGCCGCACCAACACCGGGAAGCCGATCCGCCCGGCGACCTTCACGGCATCCTCGACGGAGCGCGCCGTGCCGTTGGCCGGCTGCGTCACCGCCAGGCGGTCCGCCAGCGCCTCGAAGCGCCCGCGGTCCTCCGCGATGTCGATCGAGTCGGGCGGGGTGCCGAGGATCGGGACCCCTGCCGCCTCGAGCGGTTTGCTCAAGCGCAGCGGCGTCTGCCCGCCCAGCTGGACGACGACGCCCTTGGGCCGCTCCCAGCGCACGATCTCGAGCACGTCCTCGAGGGTCAGCGGCTCGAAGTACAGCTTGTCCGAGATGTCGAAGTCGGTGGACACCGTCTCGGGGTTCGAGTTGATCATCACCGTCTTGAAGCCGAGCTCGCGGAACGCGAGCCCCGCGCGGACGCAGCAATAGTCGAACTCCACACCCTGCCCGATCCGGTTCGGCCCGCTTCCAAGGATGACGATGCCCTGTGCGCCGAGGGGCTCCGATTCGTTCTCGGCGTCGTACGAGCTGTAGAGGTACGGGGTCGCGGACGGGAACTCGCCGGCGCAGGTGTCCACCGTCTTGTAGGCGGGGTGCACGCCGAGGCGCCACCGCGTCTCGCGCACCGCCGCTTCGGAAGTCCCGCGCAGTGTGCCGAGCTGCACGTCCGAGAAGCCCATGCGCTTCATGCGGCGCAGCTCGGCGGCACTGGTCTCTCCGGGAGGCAGTCCGGCAAACCAGCGCTCCGCCTCGAGCAGCTCTTCCATCTGAAAGAGGAACCAGGGGTCGATCCCCGACGCCTGCGCGACCTCGTCCACCGAGACCCCGGCGAGCAGGGCCCGTTTGATCTGGAAGGCGCGCTCGGGCGTGGGCGTCCGCAAGGCCACGCGCAGGTCCTCGGGGCTGTCGCTCGTCAACCGGTCATCCGCCAGGGACACGCCGACCACCCAGCCCGGCCGTCCGATCTCCAGGGCCCGCAGTCCCTTCTGGAACGCCTCTTTGAACGTGCGTCCGATGGCCATAGCCTCGCCGACGGACTTCATCTGCGTCGTGAGCCGGAAGTCCGCCGTGGGAAACTTCTCGAACGCGAACCGTGGCACCTTGACCACCACGTAGTCGAGCACCGGCTCGAACGAGGCGGGGGTGGTCTTCGTGATGTCGTTCGGCAGCTCGTCGAGCGTGTAGCCGACGGCCAGCTTGGTGCCGATGCGGGCGATCGGGAAACCGGTCGCCTTGGACGCGAGCGCGGACGAGCGCGACACGCGCGGGTTCATCTCGATCACGAGCATCTCGCCGTCGGCGGGGTTCACGGCGAACTGGATGTTGCAGCCGCCCGCTTCGACACCGATCTCGCGGATGATGGCGATCGCCGCGTCCCGCATGCGTTGATACTCGCGATCGCTCAGGGTCATGGCCGGCGCCACGGTGATCGAGTCACCGGTGTGCACGCCCATGGGATCGAGGTTCTCGATCGAGCACACGATGACCACGTTGTCCCGACGGTCGCGCATGACCTCGAGCTCGAACTCCTTCCACCCGAGCACGCTGCGCTCGATCAGGGTCGTGTGGAGCGGCGACAGATCGAGCGCCCGCTCGACCAGCTCCTCGAACTCGGCGCGGTTGTACGCGACCCCGCCGCCCGTGCCGCCCAGGGTGTACGACGGCCGAATGATCGCGGGGAACCCGGTCTCACCGGCGGCGGCCACGGCGTCCGCCACCGACGACACGGTGCGACCCACCGGCGTCGCGAGCCCGATGCGCCGCATCGCGGCGCCGAACTCCGCCCGGTCTTCCGCCATCTGGATGGCGCGGGCGTTCGCCCCGATCAGCTCGACGCCGAAGCGCTCGAGCGTGCCGTCCTTGACCAGCGCCATCGCCACGTTGAGCGCCGTCTGCCCGCCCATGGTCGGCAGCAGCGCGTCGGGCCGTTCCCGCTCGATCACCTTGCGTACCCATTCCGGCGTGACCGGCTCGATGTAGGTACGGTCGGCGAGCTCCGGGTCCGTCATGATCGTGGCGGGGTTCGAGTTCACGAGCACCACGACGTAGCCCTCCTCCTTCAGGGCCTTCACCGCCTGGGTGCCCGAGTAGTCGAACTCCGCGGCCTGGCCGATCACGATCGGGCCGGAGCCGATGAGCAGGATCCGCTGCAGGTCAGTCCGCTTGGGCATCGACCACATCCCGTAGCGTGTCGTCGAGCGAGTAGCGCGGAGCCCACCCGGTCGCCGCCCGCAGCTTCGCCGCATCGCCCACCAGGTGCAAGATGTCTCCGCCCCGCACCAGCTCCGGGTCCGCCTCGGGAATCGGGCGGACGCCGATGAGGTCGGCCAGGCGGAAGAACAGGTCCTCCAGCGACACGCCCTGTCCCGAGGCGACGTTGTAGATCTCGCCCGGCCGCCCCTGGACCAGGAGCCGAGCGTACGCATCCACCACGTCGCGCACGTGCAGGAACTCCCGCACCGGCTCGAGGTTGCCCACCTTGACCACCGGCGCCGCCACCCGCTTCGCGAAGCGCAGGCGCTCGGCGAATGCGGGCACGACGAAGCGCGTGTCCTGGCCCGGGCCCGTGTGGGCGAACGCCCGGGCCACAATGACACGCAGCCCCGTGCGCCGCCAGGCCTCCAGGGCCGCGAGTTCCGCACCTGCCTTGCTCGCCGCGTACGGCGAGCACGGGGCGACCGGGTCGGTCTCGCGGCGGGGGCGCGCTTCCGGCGACCCGCCGTAGACTTCGGCCGTCGACACCACCAGGACCACGGGGTCGCCGCGGCCCATCCGCTTCGCGTCGCCGAGCACCTGAACGACGCGCGCCGTCCCGGCGGCGTTGACGGTCCAGGCGTATCCCGGGTCACGCGCGGCGTCGGCTCCCCACGAAACCGCGGCGAGGTGGAGCACCGCATCGTACGGCAGACCGACGACGCTCCGGACGGACGCGGCGTCCGCGAGCTCGAGGGGGAGCCACCGCACCGCCTCCCGCTCTTCGGGCGTGAGATCGGCGGCCGGCGGCACGGGGGCCGGGGGCTGGCCGGGGCGCACGGCGCCGTACACCTCGCGCCCGTCCGCGAGCAGCCGGCGAACGATCCAGCGGCCCACGAAACCGTCGGCGCCGGTCACGAGTACCTTCACGACAAGCGCTCCAGGTCCGCGTCCACCATCATGCGCACCAGATCGGCGAAGGTCGTGGTCGGCGTCCAACCGAGCTCGCGTGCCGCCTTACTCGGATCAGCCTGCAGCGCCTCGACTTCCGCGGGCCGCACGAAGCGTGGGTCCACCTTGACGTGGCGCTTCCAGTCGAGCCCGGCGTGCGAGAACGCCAGCTCGCACAGCTCGCGCACCGAGTGCGTCGCGCCCGTGCCGACGACGTAGTCGGCGGGCTTGGGCTGCTGCAGCATGCGCCACATGGCGTCCACATAGTCGCCCGCGAACCCCCAGTCGCGCCGAGCGTCGAGGTTCCCGAGCTCGAGCTCCCGCGCTCGGCCCTTCACGATCCGGGCCACCCCGTCCGAGACTTTGCGGGTCACGAACTCGAGCCCGCGGCGCGGCGACTCGTGATTGAAGAGGATGCCGCTGACGGCGTACAGCCCGTAGGACTCGCGATAATTGACGGTGATCCAGTGCCCGTACACCTTGGCGACGCCGTAGGGGGAGCGCGGATAGAACGGCGTCGTCTCGCGCTGTGGGGTCTCCGACACCTTGCCGAACATCTCGGACGAGCTCGCCTGGTAGACGCGCGCCGTCGGGTGCGCCAGGCGCACGGCCTCGAGCAGGCGCGTGACCCCCAGCGCCGTGAACTCGCCCGTCAGGACGGGCTGGGTCCACGACGTGGGCACGAAGCTCTGAGCCGCCAGATTGTAGATCTCGTCCGGCCGCGCGTCGCGCACCACGGCGGTGAGCGAGTGCTGGTCCAACAAGTCCGCGGGCACGATGTGGACGCGGTCGAGCAAGTGTCCGATCCGCTCGTAGGAATCGTGCGACGTGCGGCGGACCACGCCTACAACCACGTAGCCCTTCGCCAGCAACAGCTCCGCGAGGTAGGAGCCGTCTTGTCCCGTGATCCCGGTGATCAACGCGGTGCGTCGGGGTTGCCCCGACCCAGGGGCTGGCTTAGCTTTAGGCCGCTTTTTCGAGGGTCTCATTTCTTTCGTCGGGCAGGCCCATGGCACGAGTGTGTGAGATCTGTGGCAAGGGCCCCATCACGGGGCATAACATCAGCCACGCGAACAATAAGACGAACCGGCGCTGGTATCCCAACCTCCAGCGGGTACGCGCGGTGGTGAACGGCACCACCCGCCGCCTGCGGGTCTGCACCCGCTGTCTCAAGTCGAACCGGGTTACCAAAGCGGCCTAACGAAAAGGGGGACCCTGGGTCCCCCTTGCCACTCCAGACGCCGCTCCCCCCGCCCGTCGGTCGGTCACGCACCCAGCAGTTCGATCCGAGCCACCTCGGCGCCGTCGCCCGCGCGATGGCCCAGCTTGGTGATGCGAGTGTAACCGCCGGGCCGTGACGCGAACCGCGGTCCCAGGTCCTTGAAGAGCTTGTGCGTCACGTCGCGGTCCTTGAGGCGGCGCTCCACCAAGCGCCGCGCATGCAAGTCGCCACGGCGCGCCAGCGTGATGAGCCGCTCGGCATAGGGCCGGAGCTCCTTCGCCTTGGCCTCGGTGGTCACGATCCGGTCGTGCCGGAACAGGCTCGTCGCCATGTTCGCCAGCATCGCCTTCTTGTGACTCGCGGTGCGCGAGAGCTGGCGTCCCTTGGCGCGGTGGCGCACTACTCCACGTCTCCCTCGGTTGCCAGGGCCTGCGGCGCTGCACCGGGATCGACCACCTTCAGGGCGTCCTCGGTCTCCTCGAACTTCATCCCGAAGTTGAGCCCCTCCCGGCGCAGCAGCTCGGCGATCTCGCCGAGCGCCTTTTCACCGACGTTCTTCACCTTGAGCAGGTCCTCCTCGCGGTACTGCACCAAGTCGCCCAAGGTTCGGATGTTGGAGTTCTTGAGCGAATTGACCGAGCGAACCGACAGTCCCACATCGTCGATCGAGCGGGCGAGCACCTCGCGCAACCGGCTCGTCGCCGCGCCGCCGTTCCCCGCGGGCTGGGCGGCGACCATCGGCACCTTCCCGAAGTCCACGAAAAATCGGAAGTGCTCCTGTGCCAGCGCCGCGGCGTACGCCACGGCGTCCTCGGGAGAAATCGTCCCGTTGGTCTCAACCGTGAGCGTGAGCCGGTCGTAGTCGGTGCGCTGCCCCACGCGGGTCTCGGCGACGGTGAAGTTGGCGCGCCGAACGGGATTGTAGATCGAGTCCACCCGGACGACGTCCACCGGCATGGTGCGGTCGATCGGGTGCTGCTCGGCCTCGACGTAGCCGCGCCCCTTGTTCACGTACAGCTCGCCCCCGATGTCACGGTCGTCCTGGACCGTGAACAGCAGCTGATCGGGATTCACGATGCTCACCGCACTGTGCGCCTCGATGTCGCGGGCATACACCGGACCGGCCTTGTCGTGCTTGATATGCAGGACCGCATCGTCCACGTCCGGCGCGAGCACCAGCGTCAGCTGTTTCAGCCGCTGGATGATCTGATGCACATCCTCGACCACGCCGGGGATGGTCTGATGCTCGTGCACGACCCCGTCCAGGCGGAACGCCCAGACGGCCGCGCCCCGCAGCGACGAGAGCAGCATCCGACGCAATGAATTGCCGAGGGTGTAGCCGTAGCCCCGCTCGAGCGGCTGGAGTCGGAACTCGGCGGCGTTCGGGTTGTCTTCCCGCTTGGTCATCTCGACCAGGTGGGGGCGGACCAACCCGCTCAAATCAAGAGTCGTTATCACTTGGAATAGAGCTCGACGATTAACTGTTCTTGCGCGGCGATCGGGATGGCGTCGCGGGTGGGCCGCTGCGTCATCCGGCCGAGCACCTTGTCGGTATCGACCTGAATCCAGGACACGGGCTGCTGCCGGCCGAACTGCTCGAGTGCGTGCTTCACCAGCACGAGCTCGCGGCTCGCGTCGGCGATCTTCACCTCGTCGCCCGGCCCCACCCGGTACGACGGGACGTCCAGGGTCCGGCCGTTCACCTGAACGTGACGGTGCCGCACCAACTGGCGCGCCTGCCGGCGCGACACGGCAAAGCCCATTCGGTAGACGAGATTGTCGAGGCGACTCTCCAGCGCCACGAGGAGCGCCTCACCCGTCACACCGGGCTCCTTGAGGACGCGATCGAAGATGTTCCGAAACTGCCGCTCCGAGAGCCCATAAATGCGCTTGACCTTCTGTTTCTCGCGCAGCTGGCGCTGATATTCGGACGCCTTGCGCCGCCGTCCGGACGACTGCCCATGCTGCCCCGGCGCGTACGCGCGCCGCTCCACCGCGCACTTCTCGGTGAGACAGCGCGTCCCCTTGAGGAACAGCTTGGTCCCCTCGCGACGGCACAGCTTGCATGCGGGCCCGGTGTAGCGTGCCATGCCTCAGACCCGCCGCTTCTTGGGCGGCCGACAACCGTTATGCGGAATCGGCGTCACGTCGCGGATGGAGCGGATCTGGAGACCCGCCGTGGCGAGCGCCTGGATCGCCGACTCGCGTCCCGAGCCGGGGCCCTGCACGCGCACGTGCACGCGCCGGACGCCCAGGTTCATCGCCTCGCGGGCCGCCTGCTCGGCCGCCACGGTGGCCGCGAACGGGGTCGACTTCTTCGAGCCCTGGAATCCGGCCTTACCCGAGGATCCCCAGGTGATGGCGTTCCCCTGCATGTCCGTAATCGTGATGAGCGTGTTGTTGAACGTCGCCGTGATGTGGGCGATGCCTTCGGCCTCGACCACCTTCTTGGCGCGCTTCGCGCCCGCTGCCTTCGCCTGTGCCATTTACTTTTTCAGGAGGGGCTTCTTCTTGCCCGCGATCGCGCGCCGCGGCCCCTTCTTGGTGCGCGCGTTGGTGTGCGTGCGCTGGCCGCGCACCGGCAGTCCCTTCCGATGCCGCGAGCCGCGGTAGGTCCCGATGTCCATCAGCCGCTTGATGTTCATCGCGACCTCGGTCCGAAGCGCGCCCTCGACCTTGTAGTCTCGCTCGATCACTTGGCGCAGCCGCGCCACCTCCGCGTCACGCAGGTCCCGGACGCGCGCATCCGAATTGACGCCGGTCTCCGCGAGAATCTTCTTTGCGTTTCTCGGGCCGATGCCGTAGATGTACGGGAGAGCGTACAGGATCTTCTTGTCGCGTGGCAGGTCGACGCCCGCAATGCGTGCCATGTGGTCCTATCCCTGCCGCTGTTTGTGTTTGGGGCTGCGCTTGCAGATGACGCGGATGACACCCCGCCGCTTGATCACCTTGCAATGCTCGCAGATCGGTTTGACGCTGGTCCGAACCTTCAAACGGCACGCTCCGAGGAAAAAAATCCAATTGAATCTTGAACTATAGACGGGCTCGTAACTTCACGCAAGGGGCGGGATTACGGCGCACTCCGCAACTCGGTCAGTAGCCACTCGAGACCGGGCTTTCGAAAACCCAAGAAGATCGTCTCACGCCGCTCGTCCGTCGTGCCCACGACGACGTAGCGCCGGTCCAGCTCCGCGTAGCCCCGTCCCGGCTCGACTTCCCGCACGGCGCTGACGCGCAAGGTCCGCTCCACGCCCGCGCGCACGTGGCGGCGCAACAGCTCCATCGCTTGGGCGCGGTCGACCGCAGCAGACGGGTCCGCGCCGGGGATCTGGAGTACCAGACTAGCGCTTTGCCCCACAACCGCTTGCACGTCGTGCGCGAGCCAGGCCTGGCGCACCCGTTCGGCCGCCTCCCCGAGCGAGCCCTGGGCGAGCCCCCTCCCTGCCACGATCGGGCTGACGACGAGCGCTACCGCTATCCGCCACGGCATCAGAGGCTCTCCATGAGCCGCTGGTACACCCCAGGCGGGTCGGCGGCCCGCGTGATGGGACGCCCCACCACGAGGTGCGTCGCGCCGCGGCCGACCGCGTCCGGCAGCGTGATGGTGCGAGCCTGATCGTTCGCCGCGTCGCCAGGCGCTCGCACGCCGGGCACGACGATCCACGGTTCAGGCCCGAGCGTGCCGCGCAGCAGCGCCAGCTCGTGGCCCGACGCCACCACTCCTCGGAGGCCCGCCGCCACCGCCAACCGCGCGAGCCGTTCCGCCTCGAACGCCAGGTCGGGCACACCCCGTCCCACCACCCGCTCGAAGTCACCGGCCTCGTGCGAGGTGAGGACCGTGACGCCGACGAGCGCCACCTCTCCCGCCGCCTGGGCGGCGGCGGAGAGCACCGCTGGTCCGCCCAGCGTGTGGACCGAGGCCATGGCGACTCCCTGAGCGCGCGCCGCCTCGACGGCCCCCGCCACGACGCTCGGAATGTCGTGCCACTTGAGATCGAGGAACACGCGCACGCCGCGGGCGGTGAACTCGCGCACCAGCGCCGGCCCCTCACGCACGTGCAGCACGGGGCCGATCTTGGCCCAGCGCAGACCCGGAAGCCGCGCCGCGAGGTCCAGCGCCTCGCGCCCGCTCGGCAAGTCGAACGCGACGATGAGCTCAGCCACGCGCGAGCTCCCGCGCCACGCGCTCCGGGACGCGCGGATCGGCGAGCGCCGCGGTGCCGATGGCGACGAGCGACGCGCCCGCGACGAGATACTCGCGCGCGTCCCGCGCAGTGCGGATCCCCCCTACCCCGATCACCGGTATGGCGACCGTGGTGCGGACCTTGCGCGTCGCCAGCACGCCGATCGCGAGCAGCGCGGGCCCGCTCACGCCGCCCGCACCGTTGCCCAGTCGCCCTTCGAGCATGCCGGGAATCGTGTTCACCAGTGTGACGGCGTCCGCCCCTTCCTGTTCCGCCACGCGCGCCATCCCGGCGATGTCGGGGAGCACCGGCGACAGCTTCACCACGATGGGACGAGTGGAGACCGCCCGGCAGCGGCGCACCAGCTCGCGCAGGGCCTCGGGGGTCGCGCCGAACTCAAGCCCACCGGCACTGGTGTTAGGGCAAGACGCGTTGATCTCGAACGCGGTGATCACCGCGAGATCGGTGAGGCCTGCGATCACCCGCGCGTAGTCCTCAATGACCGCCCCGGCGACGTTCACCAGCACCCGCGCCCGCCGCGCCGCGCCCGCGAGCCAGCCGAGCTCGTGCTCCCGCACGGCGTCGAGACCCGGGTTCGCCAGGCCCACGGCGTTCAGCATCCCGCCCGCGAACTCGGCGACCCGCGGCGCGCGAGCCCCGCGCCGCGGCTCCGGAGTGACCGCTTTCGTGACGATCCCACCAAGGGCATCGAGGTCGATCACACCGGACACTTCGCGCCCGAAGCCGGCGGTGCCGGAAGCGAGGAGGACGGGGTTTTGGAAAGAGGTGCCCAACAACCGGATCGGGAAGGGGGGGGGCGTCACCGGCCCCTCGCCGGCGCGGCGATCGCGAGCTTGCGCTCGAACTCCAGCAGGTAGGCGACGATGCCGTCGGCGATCGCGCTCGCGATCTTGTGCTGGCCCAGGCTCGAAGCGAGGAACGCGCCGTCGGTGCGATTCGTGGCGAACCCGGTCTCGACGAGGATGGCGGGTCGCCGGGCGGTCGTGAGCACCGTGAAGCCGGCCTGCTGCACGCCGCGATCGCCACCGGGGTGGATGCGGGCCGCGGAGTCCTGGACCAGCTGGGCGAGCTGCGCCGACTCCCGCAGGTATTCGTTCAGCTGCAGGTCTCGCAGGATGAACCCCAGTGGGCCCGTCGCGGCGCTCGACGCTCCGGTTTCGAAGCGGATCGCCTCGTTTTCCATCTGTGCCACGCGCTGCTGGTCCTCGGTCTTCGCATCCGAAAGGAAGTAGGTCTCCACTCCGCTCACCCGGTCGACGCGCCGACCATCGGGCATCGCGTTGACGTGGATGCTCACGAACAGATCGCACGCCGCCCGGCAGAGCGCCCCGCGATCCGTCAGATCGATGAGCGTGTCGGTCGTTCGCGTGAGCGTGGCAGCGATGGCTCGACGCGCGAGCTCCGCCCGTAACAGCCGTCCGATGGCCAGCGTGATGTCTTTCTCCACGAGGTGACTGGGGAAATAGCGCCCCGGGTTCCCGGGATCGACGCCGCCGTGGCCGGGATCAATCACGACGGCGTGGCGGTGGCGCAGCCCGGTGATCGGGTTCGGTGCGGAGGCGGGGCCGGGCGTAGGAGCGGACGGAGGGGGGGCCGACACGACGCCGGGCGGCGCGGCCGCTGCCACTGCGCTTGCGACCGGTAGCTCCACCAGGCGCCCCGCGTCTCCTTCCGAGGCTGGCTCCCAGCGGTAGCGGCCGCCCAGCGCCCGCGGCACGCAGTCCGCCAGCCAGTGGAGCGGCAGGAACACGGTGTCGCGCGCCACGTATGGCTCCCCCACGAGCCCGTACACGACGCCGCCCGCGCGCACGAACGGCGCCCCCAGCTGGAACACAAACACGACGCCGGAGAGACCGACCGTCACCCGGGACCCATCGAGGACCAGCGTGAGTCCGAGCGGTGGTCCCAGCCGGGGAGCTGCCACGGCGGCGGTGCCTCGGTCCGTGGTCACCGGCACACTCGTCTCTCCCCGCGGCGTGGCGATCAGCACCACCTGGGGCGGCGGGGTAGTCACGAGCACGAGCCACAGCAGTGCGCTCACGTTCGTTTCCCCTTGATGCCCCGCGCCAGCTCCCGCTCCGCCACGCGCCGCTTCAGCTCCTCGCGCTTGTCGTGTTGCTTCTTGGCCTTGGCGAGGGCGATCGCCACCTTGGCGATGCCGTCCTTGAAGTACAACTCGAGGGGCACGATGGTGAGGCCTTTGCGACTCGTGCCGCCGATGAGCTTGCGGATCTCTTGCGTATGGAGCAGCAGCTTGCGGGAGCGTGCGGGCGGCGGGTTGTTGTAGCTGCCGGGCAGATAGGCCGAGATGCTCAATCCCTCGAGCCACACCTCGCCGTTGCGCGCGTGCGCGTACGCCTCGCCCAAACTCGCTTTCCCCGCGCGCAGCGATTTGACTTCCGTTCCCGTGAGCACGAGGCCGGCCTCCCACGTCTCCAGGAGATGGTAGTCATGTCGCGCTCGCGGGTTGCGGGCGATGGAGACTTTGTCCACCGGGCCAGCGCAAGATAGAAATCGAGGTGGAAGCGGTCAAGCCAAGAGTTGACTTGAGGTTATACCGCCGTCTATATTCGCCGTTCCGCGCACGCGCCGAAGTGGTGGAACTGGTAGACGCGCTGGCTTCAGGAGCCAGTGGGCGCAAGCCCGTGGGGGTTCGAGTCCCCCCTTCGGCACTGCTCGACGGCTAGTATCTCGGCAGCCTCGGATCCACGTTCACCGCCCAGGCATCGATCCCGCCCCGCAGGCTTCGCACCTTCGAGAAGCCCGCGGCCTTGAGGATCTCGAGCGCCTTGAGCGAGCGCGCTCCATGGTGGCAGTGCGTCACGATCTCGCGGTGCCCGTCCAGCTCTCCCAGGCGATCCGGCAGCTCGCCCAACGGCATGAGCACGGCGCCGTCGATCTGCGCGATCTCGTGCTCGTGCGGCTCGCGCACGTCGACCACCAGCAGACCGGGGTTGCGCTGCCACTCGTCCCGGAGCTCTTGCGCCGTGATCTCGGCGCCCTCGTATGACGGTTCGGCGCCGATGCCGCAGAACGCCTGGTAGTCGATCAGCTCGGTCACTGTTGGATGCGACCCGCACACCGGGCAGTCGGGATCCTTTTCCAGCTTGAGCTCCCGGAACTCGAGCTTCAGCGCGTCGAACAAGACCAAGCGTCCGATGAGCGGCTCGCCCGCCCCGAGGATGAGCTTGATCGTCTCCATCGCCTGGATCGAGCCGATGATACCGGGGAGGACGCCGAGCACGCCGCCTTCAGCGCACGAGGGCACGAGTCCCGGAGGGGGCGGCTCCGCGTAGAGGCAGCGGTAGCATGGACCCCGCCGGGCGTAGAACACCGAGGCCTGGCCCTCGAATCGGAAGATCGACCCGTACACGTTCGGTTTGTCGAGCAGGACGCACGCGTCGTTGACGAGGTAGCGGGTCGGGAAGTTGTCCGTACCGTCCGCCACGATGTCGAACTCGCGGATGATATCGAGCGCGTTCTCCGAGGTGAGCCGGGTTTCGAACGTCTCCACCCGGACGTTCGGGTTCAGGTCGTGGATCCGCGCGGTCGCGGACTCGAGCTTCGATACGCCGACCATGGACGTGCCGTGGAGGATCTGGCGTTGCAGGTTGGTCTTGTCGACCACGTCGAAGTCCACGAGCCCGAGCGTCCCGACCCCCGCGGCCGCGAGGTAGAGCGCGGCGGGGGACCCGAGCCCACCCGCCCCCACCAGCAGCACCCGTGCCGCCTTGAGCTTCTGCTGTCCCTCGACGCCGACATCGGGAAGGATGAGGTGGCGCGAGTAGCGGAGGATCTCTTCGTGCGACAGCTTGGGCAGTGCGTCCGCCACCGCCGTCCCTCCGGCAATGCTCGGGATGATGGAGACCGTGTCGCCCGCCTTCAGCGGTGTGTCGCGCTGGGCGAGCTGCCGGATGTCCCGGTCGTTCACGTAGACGTTTACAAAGCTGCGCAGACGGCCGTCGGTAGCAAAGAGATGCGACTTCAGCGCGGTGTGCTCGCCGGTGAGCCGATCGAGCAGCTCTCCGACACTCCCGCCCTCCACCTCCACCGTGTCACGCCCGCCCACGAACGGGCGGAGCGGCGTCGGGATCAAAACCGTCACTGCCATACGACCTTCCGTTCCTCGCTGGTGATAGGCTCCTCGTCGAACGCCCCGCGGTCGTCTGCCAGGACCCAGCTCTTCAACTCCCCGGCCCGGCCGTGCCCCACGCCGACGATTACGTAGGACAGCCAGGGCCAAGCGTGCTCCCGGTCGAACGCGGACGGTGCGGGCGGGTGGTCGGGGTGCGAATGATACACGCCGATCACGTCGAGTCCGTCGCGCTCCAGCTTCTCCTGGGCGCGCCGGAACGACTCGGGATCGATGAGGTAGCGGTTGCGCGCCGAGTCGGTGCGCTGGTTCACGAGCGGGACGAGCTGGACGGCGACCTTGCGATCACCCTCGAGCGCGCCCCCGATCACGCCGCAGGCCTCGGCCGGGTAGTCCGCCTCGCCGTGCCGACGGATCGCCGCCAGATGCCGCGGGTCCAGCACGAGCGTCATCGACGCTCCCCCGCCAGCCGCCCCCGCTCGCTCAAATAACGGTCCCCCGAATCAGGGGCAATCACAACGACCACGGCGTCGGACGGGTGGACGCCCGGACGGGCCGACAACACCCGCTCCGCCGCTACGATGGCGGCCCCAGATGACCACCCCACGAACAATCCCGACTGCTTCGCCAATCGTCGCACCGCGTCCTCCGCATCCTCCGTGGCCACGAACTCGGTTCGGTTGGGCAGCGCCGGATCGTAGATGCCCGGCACGATCGCCGTCGCGAGATGCTTCAATCCCTCCAGCCCGTGGAACGGCCCGTCGGGTTGCACCGCGACGAGCTCCATGCCCGGGTCCAACTCTCTTAAACGCCGGCCGGTTCCCATCAGCGTGCCGGTCGTACCGAGCCCGGCGACGAGGTGCGTGACCCGGCCGGCGGTCTGGCGCCAGATCTCCTCCGCCGTCGTGACGTAGTGGGCCCGCGCGTTCGCCGGGTGGTTGTACTGATCGGCGTACCAGTATTGGTGGGCTCGAGTCGCCCCGAGGTCGGCGGCGGCTCGGATGGCGCCATCGGAGCCGTCGAGTGGGTCGGTGAAGATCACCTCCGCGCCGTACGTTTCGAGCAGCGCCTTGCGCTCCGCACTCGCGTTCGCCGGGACGCACACCGTGACCCCGATCCCGGCCGCCGCACCGAGCATCGCATAGGCGATGGCAGTGTTGCCGCTCGACGCATCGAGCAACCGCTTGGCCGGCAGCTCGCCCCGCGCGATCCCGTCCCGCAGGATGTAGAGCGCCGCGCGGTCCTTCACCGACCCGCTGGGGTTGAGCCACTCGCACTTCAGGTACAGCGGCGGACCGGCGGACAGGTGGACAGGTGGACAGGGAATCAACGGTGTATTCCCGACCAGGCCCCATAGCGCCGGCTCGGTGAACGCCTTCCGGTCCCGCCGTCCGCCCGTCCGACTGACCGCCGTGCTCATTCCGCTCCCTTCGCAATCGGCGCGCCCACCAGGTTGCCCCACTCGGTCCACGAGCCATCGTAGTTGCGCACCTTTTTCACGCCCAGCAGATACTTGAGCGCGAACCAGGTGTGACTCGAGCGTTCGCCGATGCGGCAGTACGCGATGACCTCGCCCTTGCCGTCGATCACCTTGGCGCCCTTGTAGAGCTGTAGCAGCTCCTCGAACGGCTTGAACGTCCCGTCGGTCGCGACCGCCTTGCTCCACGGAACGTTCTTGGCGCCGGGGATGTGCCCCGCGCGCTGCGCCGTCTCCGTCATCCCGGGGGGCGCGATGATTTCACCGACGAACTCGGGGGTGGATCGCACGTCCACGAGCGCGGTCTTCTTGGCCTTGAGCGCCTTCTCGACTTCGGGACGCTTGGCGCGGATCGCGGCGTTCACCTTCTTGGGCACCGGGTAGGTCGTGGCCCGCACGTTCGAGCGCTCCGTCACAAGCGGGCGCCCCTCGGCCACCCATTTCGCCCGCCCGCCGTTCATCAGCTTCGCGTTGGCGTGCCCGTACAGCTGCAGCAGCCAGAAGGCGAACGCGGCAAACCAGTTGTTGTTGTCGCCATACAGCACGACTGTGGTCTTGGGCGTGACACCAGCTTTCGACAAGAGCTCGGCGAACGCTTTCTTGTCCGGAATGTCGCGCCGCACCGGATCGTTCAGTTGCGACTGCCAGTTCCAGCCGACGGCGCCGGTAATGTGTCCGGAGTCGTATGCCGTCGTGTCCACGTCCACTTCGATCAAGCGGATGCCCGGATCGGTGAGGTGCCCCGCCACCCACTCGGTGGCAACGAGGACCTCGGGATGCGCGTACGCCACGCTTGCCTCCAATCAGGTTAAACCCGACAGCGCCAGTCGGGTTTCAGGTAAAAAAAACAGTTGGGATGGCGGGACTAGTTCCCGGCCAGCGCCCCGGCGATGTGGTACAGCTCGGGCTCATCGTGCGTGAGGTCCGCGAGCGAGATGCCGGCCAACAGATCGTTGATCCGTTGCTCCAGCATTCGCCAGACGGGCCGGATGCTGCACGCAGCCTCCGGACTACATCGCTGAGGGTCGACGGGATGGAGATCGCAGTTCACTTCGAAGGTGACGTGCTCCGAGGCTTCGATCACGTCTTTGACGGTGATGACGTGGGGCTCACGGGCGAGGTGGTAGCCGCCTTTGGCGCCACGGACCGAATCCACCAGACCGGCACGCCGCAGGCGCAAGAGAATCTGCTCCACGTAATCGTGGGGCAGCCGCTCCTGCTCGGCGAGCTCGCGCGCCGCGACCGGCCCCTGCCCCGCCCGCTTCGCGAGGTTTACGGAGACGATCAATCCGTATTCGGCCCAGGTGGTGACGCGCATGAATCAATATGGGAGGGTAGGTCTGGGGATTCAATGGGAGCAGGGAGCGGGGAGCCGGGAGCGGTAGCTGCTGCCGCAGCGGTGTTTACGGCTCCCTGCTCCCTGCTCCCTGCTTCCTACCGCGCGCCGCCAATCCGCGGGCTGACCGATACCCCCGCCTGCAGCCCGAACACGTTCTCCCCGGAGTTACGCTGCAGCCACAGGAGGCGCGCGTTGAGGTTCCACATGGCCCGGCTGCTGTAGAAGTCGGCACCGACGCCGCCATGCGCCCCCTGCGCCATGCCGCGGTCGGGCCCTTCCGCGTAGAACCCCGCCAAGAGGAAACCGACCACGCCATACACGCGGCCCCACGCCGGCCGGACCGACGCTTCGTAACCGGGCGCGAAGAGGATGGCGTTGGGCCGACATCCGGGCGCGCAGCTGCCGGCGGTGACCTCGAGGGGAGCGTAATCGATCTGCAGACCCAGGCTCCCCGCCTTCTTGGTGTCGCGCCGGAAGCGGACGCCCGCGAACGGGCTGCGGCCGCGCAGCGGCCCGGAGATGGGGATGAACGCGCTCACGACCGGCCCGAGCGTGCCGGCCAGCAGCTGTCCCTTGTGCACATCCCCCAGCGCGACCGATGCGTTGGCGACGGCCTCGAGCGCTTGGATCTGACTCCCCGGCACCTCGAGGAAGCGCCCTGCCAGGGTTGCGACCACCGCGCCGCCGACATTCACGCGCATGCCGAGTCCGAAGGCAAGCGCGAGCTGGCTGGTCGCCGAGGCGCTCGCGCTGCAGGGGATGATAGAGACCAGGCAGAGCGAGTCGACCTCGGTGACCCGCGCTAGGCCGAGCGCCGTGACCGCGAAGGGTGCCACGACGGCTCGTGTGCCGACCGGATAGTAGTAGGAGTCGAGCGCATACAAGCTCAGGCGCCGGAGGCCCTTGTCGGTCGATAGATCGTTGTAGCGGGCGATCGTGAGCCCAGTCTCACCCTCGTCGCCCGTGATGAGAGCGACGGACCCGCCGAACGATGAGAAGCTGTGGCTCGATCCGGAGCGATCCTCCAGGCTGACCGACGAATAGGTCGGACCGATGCGCACGCGCCGTTGCGCGTGTGCGAACGAAGCGCCGAGGAGGGCGAGCGCCGCGGCAACCAGACATGTCCCACGCATGCCGCAACGGATAACGACCGCGGGGGTCGGATTCGGTGACTCGAATCACGACCCCCGGTGTGACGGCAATTACTTGACGAGCAAGCCCACGATCAGGCCGGCAACGTTCATCCGGACGAGCCACGCCCAGAACGTCGCCTTGAGCAACGGCCGAACTTTGTCATACCACACACCGCTGCCGAGGGTCGACAACGCGATGGTGCACAACCAGAGGAGCGTGGCGAACTCCATCCCCGCGAGCGGCCCGCCACCTTGCACCCAGAGCCCGCCCTTGAGCCGCTGATAGGAGCACGCCAGCAGCACGCCGAAGACGAGCGCGAGCGCGCCCGACTTCAACATGGCCGGCAGCATCATCTGCTTTCGCTCCTCGGGCGTGGGCGGCATCGTGCCGAACCCGTGCATTTCCGGACCCGTGAAGATCTTCCCCCAGGTGACGTAGTCGGCGAAGAACGCGCCGACGCCCGCGATCAGCCCCGCGACGATCCAGTGCATTGGTGCTCCTCCCGTCCTCGGTTATTTCCGCTCCCCCGGCACCCCCAGCTCGGTCATCGCCAGCAGATCGAGTACGGCTTCGAGCTCCTTCCCCTTGAGCACGCCCTTCTCCAGCACGAGCTGGCGCACCGTGATGTTCTTCGCCACGGCTTCCTTGGCGAGCTTCGCCGCCTCGGCGTATCCGATCCGGGGGGCGAGGGCGGTGACGAGGGCGGGGCTGCGCTCGAGCCAGTGTGCGCACTGTGCCGGGTCGGCTTCGATGCCCTCGACGCACCGCTCCGCGAACACGCGGGAGGCGTTCGTGAGAATCCGCATGGTGAACAACAGATTGTGCGCGATCACGGGCATCATGACGTTGAGCTCGAGTTGTCCCGCCTCCGCCGCGGCCGCGATCGTGACGTCGTTCCCGAGCGCCTGGTAGCACACCATGTTCACCATTTCGGCGATCGACGGGTTCACCTTCCCCGGCATGATGCTCGAGCCCGGCTGGACCGGGGGCAGGACGATTTCCGCGAGTCCGGTGCGCGGACCAGAGGCGAGGAGCCGGAGATCGCTCGCGATCTTGCCGAGGTCCATGGCGTAGGTGCGCAACGCGCCGGAGAATGTCGCCGGGTCGCCCATGGACTGCATGAGCTGGACGCGGTCCTTCCCCTCGCGCAGCTCCATGCCCGTGATGGTCCGGAGCTGCTTCACCATCAGGGCCGGGTACGCGGGCTCGGCGTTCAGGCCCGTCCCGACAGCCGTGCCGCCGATGCCGAGCTCGCGCAGCGCATCGGCCGCGTGGGCAACGCGATCCGCGCCGCGCTCGATGGTGTGCCCGTAGGCGGCGAACTCCTGGCCCAGCCGAATCGGCGTCGCGTCCTGCAGGTGCGTACGCCCCGACTTGAGGATCTTGTCGAACGACGTAGCCTTCGCCAGGAAGGCCCGCGCCAGCCGCCCCAGGGCGTCGAGCAGCGCGGGGAGCTGCGACAGCGCCGCCAGCCGAATGGCGGTCGGGATCACGTCGTTGGTGGACTGGGCCATGTTGACGTGGTCGTTCGGATGCACCGGCTTGTAGTCGCCGCGCTTCCCGCCCAGCAGCTCGTTCGCGCGATTAGCGAGGACCTCGTTACAGTTCATGTGGTGCGACGTCCCTGCTCCCGCCTGGTAGGGATCCACCACGAACTGGTGGCGGTGCTCGCCGGCCAGCACCTCGTCCGCCGCTCGCACGATCGCATCGGCGAGCTTCGGGTCGAGACGCCCGGTCTGTTTGTGCACGAGGGCGGCGGCTTTCTTGATCCAAACGACGGCGTCCACGAACGGCGGAAGGGGGAGGAGGTGGGAGATGGGAAAATTCTGGCGGGCCCGCTCGGCCTGGATCCCGTAGAGCGCGTCGGCGGGAACGGGCAGCTCGCCCAGTGGATCACGCTCGATGCGGGTCGCGCTCATCGTCTCCGTCCGTTCGGTCACCGCGCCGTCGGTCTCGAACCAGGAATCACCCATGGATACCCAGGATCTGCTGCAGCACCTGAATGCTCAAGCCCGGTTCTCCGGCACCGCGATGACCAAGCTGGACTGCTTCCGCTCGGACCGGCTCCTCGTCGGCCTGAACTGTTTCGAGCCGGGGCAGGGGCAGAAAGTGCACACGCACGCCGGAGCCGACAAATTCTATTTGGTTGTGACGGGAAAGGCGAGGTTCATCCTGGGTGAGAGTGTCAGGGACGCAGGGGCGGGAGACCTGATCCTGGCGCCGGAGGGTGTTCCGCACGGCGTCGCAACTGCACTGGAGCGGACCGTGGTGCTCGTGGCGACCGCCCCGGCGCCCTGATCACGTCGTGGGCTCTACCCTTAAACTGTCGTTGAATCGATTGAAGTACTCCGTCATCCCGATCACCAGGGTGATCTCCACAATCTGACCCTCGTCCCATGCCGCGGCGAGCCTCGCGTACAGCTCGTCCGTCACCAGATGACCCGACACGTGGACGACGTCGGCGTACTCGAGCGCCCCCCGCCAGCCGGCCTCGAGCCGCTCGAGCGGGGCCGGCCCACCCCGGTCCTGGATCGCCTCGACCAGGTCCTCGCTCGCGCCCTTCTGTCTTGCCAAGACAGTGTGAGAGTTGAGTCAATAGCGACAGCGATTCAGGTGCGAGATGCGCACCCACAAGAGCTCCTTCAAGAGCGGGGGCACCGTGCCCTCGTTCATCACGGTGCGGAAGTGGGCGATCATCGTCCGCAGGTGGCTGGGTCGAAGCGCCACGGTGCGGAACATGTTGGGGATGTTGCCACGCTCTTTCAGGTACGTCTCGAGCATCGGCCGCACGTCCGGGGCGGTCTGGTCCGGCGTAAGGGGCGTGATCCGCGGTGTCGTCATGGTGGGTCTCCCCGTCGTTTCCCCCAGCCGATCTTGAACAGCTGCACTGCGGCGTGGTAGCCTACAGATCGCACCAGGGCGTACACGCCGAGGACGGTCAGCAGGATCCCCGTGTAGAAGCGCCACAACAGCAGCATGGTCACCTGGCGGGCGCCGAAGTCCCCGGCGAACCCGTTCAAGAAGGCCACTTCGAGTCCACCGCCGCCCGACGGCAGCGGTACCACGAGCGGCGCGTGGAGCAGCGCGAGCGCGCCGAAGAACATCTGGGCGAAGGGAGGAGCGTGCGGCGTCCCCCAGGCGAGCGCCGGGAGGATGAGCGCGCGGGCGGCGATGCTGACCACGGTCAAGAGCGCCCCCACGGCGAGCGCCCACCGAGGGGCGCGACGCACGTGCGCCAACGCCACGCGCCACTGGCGCCGCACGCGATGACTGACGAAGCCGGAGCGCGCGAGGCGCTGCAACAGGTACGCCGTCACCAGGACGAGCAGCACGGTGATCTCGATGGTCACGAGCTCGCCCGCCCGGTGGTGCTGGAGCCAGACGCTTGCTGCGCCATGCCAATCGGGCGCGTAATACGCCACCAGCGCCGCGGCCGCGATCACGAACACGGGCCATTCGCATGCGACCTCGACGCCGATCGCGACAAGGGCGGTGACCGGCCGCAGGCGCGCCTCAGCGAGGCCGAGGAAGCGGGCCGGCTCGCCCCCCAAGCGGTTCGGCGTGAGCTGGGATGCCGCTTCGCCATACAGGTTCAGCCGGAAGGCGTCGCCAAACGAGAGTCGTCGCCCCGCCGTCCAGACGCTGAGCTGAATCCGCCAGGCGCGGACGAGACAGTCCACGCCTAGAAGGGCGAGCGCGAGCAGGTGACTCATCGGTCAGTCGGAGCAGTCGCCCAACGGGTAGATGAAGCCGCAATTCGAGCAGGGGCTCTTACACCCCCACGGCTTGGGTCGCACCTCCGCGCCGCAGCGCAGGCAGGTGGGCCGCGGTCTAGCCGAGGCGGTAGGCGCCGGTGAGGAAGGGATTGGCGCGGCGCTCGCGTCCGATGGTGGTTTCCGGTCCATGCCCGCTGTACACGATGGTCGAATCGGGCAGCGGAAGCAACTCGCGCTCGATACTCTTGAGCAGCGTATCGAAGTCGCCCCCCGGCAGGTCGGTCCGGCCGATCGATCCCTGAAACAGCACGTCGCCGCCGAACACCGCGCCCTGGCCTTCGAACACGACGCTCCCGGGCGAGTGCCCGGGGGCGTGACGGACGCGGAACTCGAGTCCGCCCACCCACAGCACGGCGTCGTGGGCAAGCTCACGGTCCGGTGCGGGGAGCCGCTCGGCACGCATGCCGAAGGCCAGGCCCTGTTCCGGGACGTGGTCGTACAGCACACGGTCCGCCGGATGTAGATGGACCGGGGCCCCCGTATCGGCCTTGAGCCGCGGGACGCCCAGCACGTGGTCGATGTGCGCGTGCGTGAGCCAGATCCCGACCGGCCGCACGGCTTCGGCCTGGAGCTTGTACGCGATCAGGCCCGCGTCCTCGCCGGGGTCGATGATCGCGCACTCGGCCGTCGCTTCGTCGATCACGAAGTAGCAGTTCTCGACGAACTGGCCGTTCGGGATCTGCACGACCCTCATTCTGGTACCGCCTGGCGCGCCTGGCGCACCAACGGCGGCTCCTCGCGCAGCGCCGCGAGGTACTTCTCGACGGCAATCGCAGCGGTCGTGGCATCACCCACGGCGGTCGTGATCTGGCGCGTGAGCTGGCTGCGCACGTCCCCGGCGGCAAAGAGGCCCGGAATGGACGTCATCATCCGGTCGTCGGTGACGAAGTAGCCCCCCGCGTCATGCTTGACGTGGCCCTCGACCAGGTCCGTGTTGGGCCTGAACCCGATGAAAATGAACGCGCCGCCGACCCGGAGGTTCGAGTGCTCACGGGTCACCGTGTCCAGGAGCTCGAGGTGATGGATACCGCGCTCGGTACCCTTGATCTCGACCACTTGCTTGCTCCAGATCATTTCGATCTTGGGGTTCGCGAACGCGCGCTCCTGGAGGATCTTGGACGCGCGCAGCCGGTCGCGCCGGTGCACGATGTAGACCTTGGACGCGTAGCGGGTGAGGTAGTCCGCCTCTTCGACCGCGGCGTCTCCCCCCCCCACCACGGCCAGCACCTCGCCCTTGAAGAACGCCCCGTCGCACACCGCGCAGTACGACACGCCCTTCCCGGCGTACTCCTTCTCTCCAGGCACCCCGAGCTTGATGGGGGTCCCGCCGGCGGTGAGGATCACGGCCGGCGCGCGATACGTCTTCCCCCGAGCGGTGACGACGTCGAACCGTCCGTCGTCCCCCTTGCGGACCTTCTCCACCGTATCGGTCATGATCTCGGCGCCGAACTTCCTCGCGTGCTCCGCCATCTTCTGCGCCAGCTCCCACCCCTTGATGCTTTCGAACCCGATGTAGTCCTCGATGAGGTCGGTGTTCAAGAGCTCGCCGCCCGGCGCCCCGCGCTCGATCGTCAGCGCCTTGAGCATGCCGCGCCCGGCGTACATCGCGGCGCACAGCCCCGCGGGGCCCGCGCCGACGATGATCACGTCGTATCCGTGCTTGGCGTTAGCCGTCATCCGTCCTCAGCTCTCCGTCTGCACCACGCAGCTCCAGGCGCGGCGGCTCGGCATCGCCGGCGAGCGCCCGCGCCAGCTGCTCGCGAAACCGAACGGTCTCGACTTCCACATCGGACCGCTGTGGGCCCTCCAGCTTCTCGAACGCCGCTCGGCCCACCACCGCCACGCCATGCCGATTCCCCCGCTGCTGATGGAGCAACGCGGCCGCCGCCTGGATCAATCCCTGCCAAACGCGTGCCGTGTCCTCGTCGCCGTCACTAATAATAGAACGCCAGACGGTTTCCAGGGCCTCGTGGGCGGCCCAGTAGTCGCTGGAGTTGAACAAACGGCACGCCCGCGTCAGGATCGCTTGACGCTCTGCGGGAGTCATGAGCGGTAGAGGGCGGTAGAGGGCGGTAGAAGGCGGTAGGCGTTGGCGCGCATTCGACCTCTACCGACCTTTACCGTCCTCTACCGCCCCTATGGTCAGCAGGTTCAACGCTCCGTGACAGCTCGAAATCGTCCCCACCAGCACCGCCGCCGCCGAGCCGCTCTCGCCCGCGGCCCGCACCATCGCGTCGCCTTCGATCACCGCGTCCACCGCGAAGGTGCCGACGCCGAACACGTGATGGCGGCACACGAACAATGCCGGCCCATGCACGGGTTCGCCCGCAGCCCGCAGCCGCTCCGCCAGCCCGCGCGCCGCATCCCCCATCTCCCACGTCCGCGCGCTCCCGATGGCCGGGCAGACGGTGGGCTCGATGCAGTGCGTGGGACAGATCCAGTCGGCGAACGAGACATACCGAGTACGGTCGGGTCCCGTCCGATCGTAAGGCGTCCCCGGCTCGCCGGGCACGGGAGCGACGTCGATGGTGCGCCCCGGCCATCGCTCGCGCGCGTGCGCCACGAGCCACTGGAACATGAGGTGCGGCATGAGCGGCGAGGGCACGACGTAATCCTGCGACCCCGCCGGCGCGCGGGCGGCTCCGCCCAGGAGCTCACCGAAATAGTCGCTCCACTCGCGGACCACGAACGTGCGGTCCTGCGCCTCGCCCAGCTCCCCCCGCGCGCGACAGGCCGGGTCACGATCGACAACCACGACGCGCCGGAAGTGCGCCTTGCCTCGTTGCTTGGCCTTGGCGAGCTGACCCGCATAGAAGGTCCCGTAGCACCCGCCACCGACGACCACGACGTCGCGCATGGCGACCGGTTCGCTCACACCTAGACGTCCCCGCCGGTGACCGCAAGGATTTCACCGCTCACACCCCGCGCTTCGTCGCTCGCGAGGTACAGCACAGCGGCCACGAGGTCGTCGAGCTCCACCCAGCGGACCTTGGCGGCCGGCATCTGTGCGAGATTATCGGCCGTCCTCATCGTGCCGGGCGCGACGGCGTTCACGCGAATCCGGTCGTCGCGGAGCTCTGTCGCCAACGCGCGGGTGAGCCCGGCCACGGCGGACTTGGCCGCGGTGTAGGCGGCCATCTGACTCTGCGGCTTCAAGACCGCCGCGGAGGCGAAGTTCACGATGGCCCCACCCCCGCGATCGCGCAGCGCCGGGATGGCCGCCTGCGACACGTAGAACGTCGTCTTGATGTTGATCGCGAGCTCGAGCTCCAGGCGGTCGGGCTTGAGGTCGAGCACCGGACCGTAGTTCACGAGCCCGCCGGCGACGTTGACCACGACGTCGAGCCCCCCGAACCGCGCTCTTGCCTCGGCCACGGCCCGATGGGCTGCGTCCGGCGTCGTCAGGTCGCCCGCCACGGCATGGACGGCGAGGCCCTCCGCCGTGAATTCTTTCGCACGGTCCGCGAGCCCGGCGGCATTCACGTCCGCGATGACGAGCTGCGCCCCCGCCAGACCGAACCCGCGGGCCACCGCGTGACCGATCTGGCCCACGCGACCCACACCGGTGATGAGCCCGACCTTGCCGCGCAGGTTAGGAGGCATGCGCCACGATGTCGTCCACGGGAGGGGAGCCGCGCTGTGCGAAGGCGACGGTGCCGTCCCGCTGCACCACGTACACCGAGCGCTGGACGCCCTTGCCGTCCTCTTTGAGCGCGTGGTAG
>WNGK01000389.1_pt1 | contig 44411 bp, 33 predicted proteins | sample 5400601 | NCBI WGS metagenome assembly WNGK01 (sample SAMN13153376, study PRJNA577476) | soil metagenome | isolation source: 60 cm soil or saprolite under Garry oak tree replicate 1 | place: USA:California | collected 2016-06-15 | reverse complement strand
CGGCCAGGCCAATACTGGAGTCAGCAAGGAGACGAATCTCTATTGTGCTTGGAAACCTTCTGGCGCAACGGACGCTGGCATCTCCTGTTCCCCCATAATCATCAGCTCGACCCCTCCAAAAACTGAGATGCGCACAGCGCTGCAGCCTTGGGGGGGCGACGGGTTGGGAGGCAAACTGTAAAACTCGTGGGCGCCCGCTTGTCAAAAGTGAGAACCGACCCCGGTGGCACTTTTAGTATTCCTTTGTCGCGGGTCAAACGGCCGTGTTAGGGTTTTGGACTGCAAATATCGATGTGAAGGGCAGGGATGAAATTGTGAGCGGCGAACAAAACGCGGGCGCGCGGAACGGCGCCCCCTTGGGCGCGCCGACCCACGGCCAGGCCGCGCCGGTCGTTCCCGAGCTGCTCGCCCCGGCCGGGGATTGGGACTGCGCGAAGGCGGCGGTGGAGAACGGCGCGGACGCGATTTACTTCGGGCTGGAGCGTTTCAACGCCCGGATGCGGGCGCATAATTTCACTGAGGCCGATTTGCCGACGCTGATGGAGTTCCTGCGCCGGCGCGGGGTGAAGGGTTATGTCGCGTTCAATACGCTGGTGTTCGCCGACGAACTCGCGCAGGCCGAACGCCATCTCCGCGCGATCATCGGCGCCGGCGTCGATGCTGCGATCGTGCAAGACATCGGGATTTGCCGTCTGATACGCCGGCTTTCGCCCGATTTCCCGATCCACGCCTCGACGCAGATGACGATCACCAGTGCGGCCGGCGTGGAGTTTGCGCGGGAACTGGGCTGCAACCTGGTCGTGCTCGCCCGCGAATGTTCGCTCAAGGAACTTGGAAGCATCCAAGCGGCGTTCGGTTGCCCCGCTGAGGGCGCGACCCTCGGCGCCGGCCTGCCCCTGGAAATGTTCGTCCACGGCGCATTGTGCGTGGCTTATTCGGGACAGTGTTTGACGAGCGAGGCGCTGGGCGGGCGCTCGGCCAATCGCGGCGAGTGCGCCCAGGCGTGCCGGATGCCGTACGAACTGATTTCCGATGGACGACTCGTCCCGTTGGGCGACCGCAGATATTTGTTAAGCCCGCAGGACCTGGCCGGGCTGGAAGTCTTGCCCGACTTGGTTCGAGCCGGCGTGGCTTCGCTGAAGATTGAAGGGCGTCTCAAAACGCCCGAATACGTGGCGAACATCACCCGAGTTTACCGGCAGGCGCTGGACCAAATTCTTCCCCGCGGCCAAGCTTTGGCAGACCCCGATCGCGCCGGCCAGAACACACATCTGGCAACTGCCGAGCAGGCATCCCCGAATAATTTGGTCCGGCAAATCGCCGACCAATCCCGCTATGACCTGGAAATGGCCTTCTCGCGGGGTCTCTACACCGGCTGGCTGCGCGGGAACAACAATCAAGAACTGGTCCATGCCCGCTTCGGTAAAAAGCGCGGGGTGTATCTCGGGCAAGTGCGCCGAATCCAGGGCGCAAAAATCTCGGTCAATCTCGCCGCCCCGCTCAAGCCCGGCGACGGCGTCGTGTTTGACGCGAGCCATCCGGACGAGCCAGAGGAAGGGGGCCGCATCTATACTGTGGACCAGCGCGGAGATGAAGCAATCATCGGCTTCGGACGCGGTGATTTGAATTTCAGCCGCATTCACATCGGCGACAAAATTTGGAAGACGAATGATCCCGAACTCGACCGCCGCCTCCGCTCGAGTTTTGCCGGCGATCAACCGCGATTTCGACGGCCCATCGACTTGGAGGTTCATGGAAGCCTTAATGAGCCGATCACGGTCATCGGCCGCGATGAATCGGGCCACGTGGCGCAGGCCGCTTCGACAGTGCCGCTGGCCAGGGCCGGCACGCAGCCGCTCACCACGCCGCGTTTGCGCTCGCAACTCGGACGGCTCGGGGGCACGCCATTCCGGCTGGGCGATTTGAAGAATGCCGTCGATGCCGGCTTGATGCTGCCGGTGAGCGAGTTGAACCGGCTGCGCCGCGAAATCGTGAGCCGTTTGGAAGTCTTGCGCGCGGCGCCCAAGCGCTGGATGCTGAATCCAGCGGGCGCCAGCTTGGTGACGCACAGCCTCGGCCCGAGCGCTCGTGCCGGCGCGGGCCGCGAGCCGGCCCCTGCCAGATCGGCGTTCAACCTCATCGTCCTGGTCCGCAACCTGGCGCAACTGGAAACGGCCTTGCGTTGCGGGGTCGAGACGCTGTATTGCGAATTTGAAGACCCCAAAAAATACCGGGAGGCGGTCCAGATGGCACGTGACTCGTTCGGACCGGCAGGCCCGCACCGATCGATCTGGGTCGCGCCGCCGCGCATTTTCAAAATGGGCGAGGAGTGGATCCTCAAACAAGTCCAATCCAGCCTCGCCGACGGCTATCTCATCCGCAACTACGATCACTTGCGTTTCTTCACCGATTGCCGGCGCGTCGGGGATTTCTCCCTCAACGTGGCCAACCCCCTGACGGCTGACTACTTCAAAAACCAGTTCGGTCTGGAACGGCTCACCGCTTCCTACGATTTGAACGCCGCGCAATTGGAAGCCCTGTTGCGCGCCGCGCCGCCCGAGTGGTTTGAAGTGACGATTCACCAGCACATGCCGATGTTTCACATGGAGCATTGCGTGTTTTGCGCCTTTCTCTCCAAAGGCACCGATTATACGAACTGTGGCCGGCCGTGCGACCGGCATGCGGTGAAGCTGCGCGACCGCGTAGGCGCCGAGCACCCCCTCAAAGCGGACGCGGGGTGCCGCAACACGGTCTTCAACGCGCGCGCGCAAACCGGCGCCGAATACGCCGAGCGGCTGCTGGCGCTGGGGGTGCGGCATTTCCGCCTCGAGTTCGTGAATGAACCGCCGGCGGAGGTCGAGCGAACGATCGCCCAGTACCGCCAACTGCTGCGCGGGGAAACCAGCGGCGCGCGGCTGTGGCGCGAGTTGAAACTGCGCCACCAGCTTGGGGTGACTCGCGGTCCGATGGAGAAGGCGGAAAAAAATTCTTAACGGCCGCCGGAAATTCCCGCCTTCGCTCCCCTCGAAGCCAGGCCGCCCGGCCGGCACGTCGATCCCATTCCCGCCGTGGAGGCAGACGCTTTCCGACGCGCCGCTGGGTTAGCGCCCTGGAATTAAAAGCTTAAGGAATTGGACTTTTTGCCGAATCCATAACCGGTAGCGGGGCTGGAACGCCCAAACAAGATGGATATTGTCCTGGAATTGAGCAGGGAAAGCAAAGGTCGGCCGATGGCCCGGCACGTGCTTCCTTTGATGCCCAGTTACGTTAGATCTTAGTTATGCCTTCCTTCACTTACGTGGCGCGCGAATCGAGCAGCGGACGGGAAATCCGCAGCACGCTCGAGGCGCAGACCGAACAGGCGGCCATTGTCTCGTTGTTGAATCGCAACCTGCTGGTGGTTTCGATTCAGGAGAAGGTCGGGAAAAAGGGCAAGACGGCCGGGGGCAAAGTGGCGCTGGCCGACCTGGTGGTTTTCACCCGGCAGCTGGCGACGATGATCGACGCCGGACTGGCGATGGTCCAATCCTTGCAGGCGCTCGCCGAACAAACGACCAACAAGGTGATGCGGGACACGATCAAGGATGTCTGCGCGCGGGTGGAGGGCGGCGATAGCTTTTCCGAAGCGCTCAAGAAGCACCCGAAGGTATTCATCAAGCTCTATGTCTGCATGGTCGGCGCCGGCGAGCGCGGCGGACTCCTGGCTGAAATTCTGGCCCGCCTGGCGACCTATTTGGAAAACACGGCCCGCCTGCGCAAGAAGGTGAAGTCGGCGATGATGTATCCCATCGCCGTGACCACCATCGCGATCGGGATCACGATTTTCCTGCTGATCAAAGTGGTGCCCGTGTTCGCCGAAGTCTATCGCGGATTCGGCTCGAAGCTGCCGGGTCCGACGCAGGCGTTGATTGATCTGAGCAATTTCGTGAAGTCTTATATTCTGTACATTCTGCCCGCCATGGTCGGCCTGGTGTACGGGTGGCTCGCCTATATTAAAACGAAAACCGGCCGCGAGTTTTGGGACCGCTCCCGGCTGCGGATGCCGATTTTCGGGGTGATCGCGCACAAGATATGCCTGGCTCGCTTCACGCGCACCTTCGCCTCCCTCATCCGCAGCGGCGTGCCGATCCTGGAGGTGTTGGGCATCGTGTCCAACACGGTGGGCAACGTGATCATGGAGAAAGCCGTCCGCACCGCCGCCGGCGACATCGAGCGCGGTGAAAGCATTTCCACCGCGCTGGCCAAGCATCCGATCTTTCCGTCGATGATCATCCGCATGATCACCGCCGGTGAACAGACCGGCAAAATCGAACAGATGCTGGAGCGCATTTCGGATTTTCTGGACGAGGAAGTGGAAACGACCCTCTCCGGATTGACCTCCCTGATCGAACCTCTGCTCATTGTCTTCCTCGGTTTCACGGTCGGCGGCATCGCCATCTGCATGTTCCTGCCCATCTTCAAGATGAGCGAGATCATCAATCCGCCCAACCGCTGAGGGCGCCGTACTCCTCGGTCCACGCGCACCGAGCCAGGCCCGTGCCGGGGACGGGTCTGAATCCCGCTTGCTCCACGCGCCGGCAATGGACTAAAACGTTGCGATGGCCAAAGTCCTGGTTGTGGATGACGAAGTGACCATGGTGCAGATGGTGAGTGAGATGCTGCGTGCCGAGGGTCACGAAGTCATCCCCTGCACGAATGGCAACAGCGCCCTCGAAGCCATCGAGTCGCAAGCGCCAGAGTTGGTCGTCACGGACCTGAACCTCGAGAAATCACGCACCCAGGGGCTGGACATCCTCCAAAAAGCCCGCACCCTCCACCCGCCCGCGATCGTGATTGTCATCACCGCTTTCGGCTCCATCGAGACGGCGGTCGAGGCCATGAAAAAAGGGGCCTACGACTACCTGGAAAAACCGTTCAAGCTGGACGATTTCAAGCTCTGCGCCCAGCGAGCGCTCTCCTATAACAAGGCCATCACCGAGAACATTTACCTGCGCAAACAGCTCCGTGAAAAATATCAATTCAACCAGATCATCGGGACCTCCGCCCGCATGCAGGAGGTCTTCAAGTTAATTGAGCGCGTCGCCGATACCGACAGCACGGTGCTCATCCTCGGCGAAAGCGGCACGGGAAAGGAATTGGTGGCGCGCTCGCTCCATTTCAACAGCCGGCGAGAGTTCGCTCCGTTCATTCCGGTCAATTGCAGCGCGCTGCCGGAAAATTTGCTGGAGTCCGAACTCTTTGGCCACCGCAAAGGGGCCTTTACCGGCGCGGTGGTCGATAAGCGCGGGTTGTTTGAAGAAGCCGATGGCGGGACGATTTTATTGGACGAGATCGGCTCCATGCCCAGCCTGCTGCAAAGCCGGTTGCTGCGCGTGTTGCAGGACCGCGAAGTCCGGCGCGTGGGGGATAACACGCCGACCTACGTCAATGTCCGCGTGCTCGCGGCGACCAACGCGCCGCTCGAAAAGCGCATCAAAGAGGGAACTTTCCGGGAGGACTTGTATTACCGGCTCAACGTGATTCCCATCCAGTTGCCGAGCCTGCGCGAACGGCGAGAAGACATTCCGTTGATCCTCGCCCATTTTGTGCGCAAAAAGATTCAGGCCCGCACCGGTGAAACCTTCCAGCTCACCCGCCAGGTCGTGGAGGCGCTGTGCGCCTACGATTGGCCCGGCAACGTGCGCGAGCTGGAGAACCTGATTGAGCGCGCCTGCGTCTTGTGCGAAGGGAACACGATCCGCCTCTCCGACCTGCCTTTGGCCCTGCATACGGCCGCGTCGCTCCCGGCCGGCGGGGCCAGTTCCGGTTTTGCCGCCGCCACATCGCCGGCCGTGGCGGGCAACGCCGATGAAGCTGTCTATCCGCTCGATGACAGTGCAGCGGTCAAACCCATCCCCCTTACGAAGCGGGCCGCGCTTCAGCCCTTGGAACCCCTCAAGAACTTTCTGCGCGAGCAGGAGTTGACTTACCTCAACCGCGCGCTCGCGCAAACCGGTGGCGACAAGGAGAAGGCGGCGGGCCTGCTGGGCATCAGCCTGGCCACGCTCTATCGCAAGCTCGCGGGCGAAGAGAATAATTGAATGTTCAAAGCCGCCCTTTTTCGCGGCTCGCGCGCGGCCCGGCGGGAGGCCTGGGAAAGTGAAAAAACCGTGCGATTCCGCTCTTGACCCCCAGGAACCCGGCGTTTATACCCACTCCGGTTTAGGCGGGCGTGTCGAGAGTAAAAGCCGAGAGCCTAAAAAAGATCTTATGACCAAGCGAGACCTCGTGATTCGCATCAGCGAAGAAACTGGGATGGTGCAGCAGCAAGTTCTGGATGTCGTGCAAAAAGCCTTCGATCACATCGCCGAAGCGGTGGCGAAAGGGGAAAAGGTCGAACTCCGGAATTTCGGGGTTTTCGAGGTGAAGATCCGCAAAGCCCGCGTGGGACGAAATCCGAACCAGCCGGGCACCGACGTTCCTATCCCGCAACGCGCCGTGGTGAAGTTCAAACCCGGCAAGGACATGCGCGAACACGTCCTCAGACTGACCCCGATGCCGGGTCAAGGCCCTTCGTCCAACCCCAACCCGAACTCCAATCCCGCTCCCTAAGATTTTCGCGCGGAATTCCAGGGGGCGCGCAACCCTTTTCGACCAGCGCCCTTGTTGGTTCGATTGACTATGGAACGCCTCCCTGGTTTCCGGGATTTTTATCCTGAGCCGCTGCCCACGCCCGAGGCGGGGAGCGCGGAGGCCCGGCTCTACCTTTTCGAGCGCTGGCGTTCTACGGCGCGCCGCTACGGCTTCCGCGAATACGACGGCCCGCCGCTGGAACCGCTTGAGCTCTACACCACCAAGAGCGGCGGGGAAATCGTGGGCCAGCTCTACCATTTCATCGACAAAGGCCAGCGCGCCGTGGCGCTTCGCCCCGAAATGACCCCCACCCTGGCGCGCATGGTCGCCGCGCACGAGCGCAATTATCGGAAGCCGTTCAAATGGTTCGCCATCCCCCAGCTCTTCCGCTATGAGCGCCAGCAAAAAGGCCGCCTGCGCGAACACTTCCAATTCAACGCCGACATTGTTGGCGAAAAGGATCCCGCCGCGGACGCCGAGTTGATCGCCCTCTTGATCGACAGCCTCCGTTCGCTCGGCTTGACGGCCGGAGATTTCGTCGTCCGCCTGAGCAGCCGGAATGCCTGGCACGATTATCATTCCCAACGCGGCGGCGATCCCGCCCGGGCCGATGAGTTTTATCAAGTCATCGACAAGCTCGATCGTGAAACGCCTGACGTGAGCGGGCAGAAACTCAAGGCGCTCGGTTTTTCCTTCGACGAGGTCTCGGCGTTCGTCAACCACGGCGAGGCGACCCCGGAGTTGGAGGCGGTTTTGAAAAATCTCGATGCGCGCGGCCTGGGTGATTTCGCGCAAATTGATTACAGCGTCATTCGCGGTCTTGCGTATTATACGGGAATGGTCTTTGAGGCGTTCGACCAGAAAGGGGAGTTTCGCGCCATCGCCGGCGGCGGGCGCTATGACAATCTGGTCAAACTCATCAGCGGCGGCCGAGTGGACCTGCCGGCGCTCGGCTTCGGCATGGGTGACGTGGTGCTGCTCGAATTACTAAAAGCGCGGGGATTGCTGCCGCCGTTCGACGCCACGATCGATGTGTTTTGCCTGGTCGAAGACGAAACCCTGCGTCGCGACGCGCTGCGGCTGATCCAGGATTTGCGGGCCGCCGGCCTCGTGGTGGATTACCCCCTGACGCCCGCGAAGGCCGACAAACAGTTCAAGCGCGCCCAGGAACTCAAGGCCGCCCATACCGCAACCATGGAACGCGCCGCCACGGGCGAACTGGTGGTGAAACTTAAGAACCTTAAAACGCGCGAGGAGAAAACCGTTGCTCCCGCCGAAGCTGCGCGCTCGATCAGCCGGTAGCACGTCAGATTCGCGGCCCAGCGATACTGCCTGGCCTTCGGGCTGAGGGAGGGCGCGGCCTTTCTTCAGCGCAAGCAGGCCGGGCTTTTGACAGGAACAGCCGGCGCGCCGTCATTGGCGTTCGGCTCGATATCGCTTCCCAGGCCCATCGTAATTGCCGGAATCGAATCCTACTGCGCCGCGGCGGCTTTGCCTTCCTTTTCCTTGACCAGCGTCGCGCCCTTGCCGAGACGTTTGCGGAGATAGGTCAGCTTGGCGCGGCGCACGTCGCCTTTGCGTTCGACTTCGATCTTATCGACCCGCGGCGAGTGCACCGGAAAGACCCGTTCGACCCCCTCGCCGTAACTGATGCGCCGCACGGTAAAGGTCGAGTTCAGGCCGCGTCCGCGGCGGCCAATGACCACGCCGGCGAAGATCTGGATGCGTTCCTTGTCGCCTTCGACCACTTTGGTATGCACCCGCACCGAATCGCCCACGCCAAACTCGGCGGAGTCTTTCCGAAACTGTTCTTTCTCAATCTTATCGAGTAGCGCCTGATTCATAAAGTAATTACTGAAACCGCCGCTGTTCACGGGTGCCGCTGTAATGCTTGAACTTCGTTGAGCAAATCCGGCCGGCGCTGCTCGGTTCTTAATCGGGCTTGTTCGGCGCGCCACTTCTCGATTTCCGCGTGGTGGCCCGAAAGCAGCACTTCGGGCACCTTCATCCCGCGAAATTCGGCGGGCCGCGTGTACTGCGGATATTCGAGCAGGCCCTGGGTGAACGATTCGTCGCGGGAACTTTCGTCGTCGCCCAGCACGCCGGGCAACAACCGCGTCACCGCGTCGATCACCACCATCGCCGGCAGACCGCCGTTGGTCAGCACGTAGTCGCCGATCGAAATCTCTTCATCCACCAACGCCTGGCGGACCCGTTCATCGACGCCTTCATAGCTGCCGCATATCAAGAGCAATTCCTCGCGTTGCGCCAGTTCGCGCGCGAGGGCCTGGTTGAACCGTCGCCCCACCGGCGTCATTAACAGGACGTGCGTTTTATCGCCCGCTACGGCTTCCACCGCCTCGAACAACGGTTCCGGTTTCAATACCATCCCGGGACCCCCGCCGAACGGTTTGTCATCGACCGATTTGTGGCGGTCGCGAGCATAGTCGCGCAGATTATGAATCTGCAAGTGCAACCGCCCGGCCGTGCGCGCCCGTTGCACGATGCTGACCTCGAGCGGCCCGGCGAACATCGCCGGGAATAGAGTGAGCACGTCGATTTTCATGGCGAAACCCCGGACTGACCGCCGCGGCTGCGGCCCGCGCTCAACTCGCGGGTTTGTCCTCGACAATTTCCAGCGTGCAGCGCAACCCGTGACGCGCGCTACCCGCCAGCAACAACGAGCGGATCGCGTTGATCGTCACCCCTTGCCTGCCGATTACCCGGCCGACATCCGCCGGGTTCATGCGCAGTTCGTAAATCGTCATCCCATTTCGCTCGACCGGGGTAACGGTCGCTTCGTCGGGATGTTGCACCAGCCCTTTGACCACAAATTCCAGAAAGGCTTGCATGGCCTGAACGACACCGATTCAAGGCGCCGGCGCCGCTTTCGCGGCTTTTTTAATGAAGCTGGCGACGGTCTCGCTGGGCTGGGCCCCTTTGCTCAACCAGTACTGGGCGCGCGCCAAATCGAGCTTCACGTTGTCACCTTTTCTGAGCGGTTGATAGGTGCCGATTTCTTCGAGGCACTTGCCATCACGCGGGCTTCGCGCATCGGCCACGACGATGCGAAACGCCGGCTGGTTCTTCGCGCCGATGCGTTTCATGCGAATTCTAACTGCCATAAATCATTTTTCGTTAATACTCAGGGCGTCTCGCCACTACCTGCGGCACCGGGACCGCCCGCCGCGCGGATGGCTTCTTTCCAAAAAGAGAGGGGAGCCTAGAGGAAGCGCGATGGGCTTGGCAAGCCTTGTTTTTCTTCTTTCCGGCGGCGCGCCTTGACCCCGCTGCTGCTTACGCGGAGTGCTCGCGTTCCCTGGGTCAATTCATGGCCCGAAGGCGCAATTTGAAGGTCTTGATTTCGAATGGGTGCAGGTTGAACTGCAACGCGCCGCGCTCCGTTTTCAGCTCCCGGACTGAATCTTCCATCAAGTTCGCCTCGAAGGCCGAGACGATTTTGGCGCAGAACTTGATTTCCACTCCGCGCGCGCTTTTCCCTTCCGCTTCATATACTCGGAGGATGATCGTACCATCCCGGCCGGGTTTTAAGGCCGAGACCACTACGTTTGGCGCGGACACGGCCAAAAAACTCCATCGCTTGGGGAGCCTGCCTGTGTGCGAAGCGGCCTTACGGGCCACTAAGGGATGGTTGAATTCCAGTCCGGCTCGATAGATGCGCGCGTCTTTCCAGTCGCCGGCATGCGGGAGCAGGGCGTAGTGGAACGTCAGTTCTTTCCCGAGCTCCAAACCCGAGTCCGACGACATGCCTCGCTCATAGCCTCCTCCCTCGCCGTAGGCTTGAATCCTCGTCGAGCGCATCAGCGAAAGCATCAGTGTGCCTTCCGCTACGTTATTGCCAGGAAGGCCGCGGTTGAGCAGCGCGACGCCTCGTTGCCCGTCGCCATACTCCATCCAGTTTTGGGCTGGAAACTCCTGGGCGGCTGGCCGCTCGATCGCGCCAAAGGGGATCTCCTGGACATTTCGACCGTCTCGGATCGAAGTCGGAAACAGGACGCGATAGCGAACAGATTTATCGTTGTTCTGAAGCTCCGTTAGGAAGTCGAGGCGAGGAATTCCGGCGTAAATCCTCACCCTGGTGGCGAAAGTCCCTTTGCCAAAAGCATGCTTGAGCGCAAATTCAGAAAAGACCGCTCCTTGATGGACCACCCCGATTCCCATCGAGCTCTCATCGCTGAAGGCCGCCTTTCTTCGCTGGGGCGCCCCCATCGGCCGCGTCATCAGCAGGTGCTGGCCGCCGTCGAGGTTCTGGTAAAGCTCCCAGAAATCCCCGTTATCCTCCTCGCCCGCCACCACATTGGCCGGACCGGTTACGGCCTGCCAGTCCCCGGTTTTGACGAGAAGATTTGTCAGCGCGCCTGTCGCCGGGTCGAAACCGGCGCGATAAAATTCATTCTCGATCGAGTTGCCGTCTTTGATTTCGTGCGAGAGGAACGTCGCTTCGGGGGCTGAACGTTGCGGGATCACGCGATAGAGCGCGTAGCCCAGCGGCGGAATTTCCCGCGCCACGAAAGCGACTTTGACCCGTTTGAATCCGCCGTCCTGGTAACGCTCGGCGGCCAAAAGTTGCGCCGGGATGACTAATCCATCCGGGTCCTTCACGCGGAAACCCTGGATCCCGCCCTCCGCAAATCCGGCGTCCACTTCCGTCACGTCGGTACGGGGCCAGCCCAGCGTATTAAACACGACAGCGGCAATCCCCTCGCCACGAGTGTCGATCTTCGACACAATACCGCCCAGCCGGGACTCGATCAAATCGTCGGCGAGGCGTTTGGAAAACTCATAACTCCGCACCGTGTCTTCATAGACTTTGTCGGTCATAACGCCCGAGGCCAGATCGTGCGTGAGGTTAAACAGCACCGGTTCCCAGGCGCGCCACGTCATCCCGTCGTCCGTTGGCACGCCCAGGCAGTTGGCGAGGGCGCCGAACTTTTCCGCCGCCGTTAGCAATTGCTCCATCGTTCTCATCCATTGTTTCAACTCGATGCGGCTGCTGTACACGCCTTGAAATAGCGGGTTGCGATCCGCCTTGAGGACCGGCCGGTTGGAGCGCCGGGCAACCGCGGTTTCAAAATCCGTCGGCACACCCAGGCGCAGCTCGAACGGGGCGTCGGGCCGCTCATTAAAGCGTTCCACCAGGGTGGGCAAACTCAACTCCGGCTCCGACACGTCCACGCCGCATAACGCCACCCGGTCAGCGCCGCGCGAGTAGGAACTCAGAGCCACAAACCGTTTCTGGATGAACTGATTGAAAGCGGCCGCTTCTTTCGGTGAACCAAAGGCGTGCCCATACGAAAAAGGAAGCCAGAATGCGGGGACTTGCGTGCCGTCGATGCCTTCCCAGAGGAATTCAGAGGGAATACTTCGATCCGCGACGCCCCGTGAAAACCAGAACGAATTGAATCCGGCCAGCTTGAGGACCTGCGGCATCTGTGGATGATGCCCAAAGGTATCGAGCAACCAGCCGACCTTCACCTCCACGCCCAGTTGCTCCCGGCAATAGCCTTTGGCGTAAAGCACCTGCCGCACGAACGTCTCTCCGCCAGGCAGATTGTCGTCAGGCATCACGTCCATGCCGCCCACAAGCTCCAGCCGTCCCGCGGCGACAAATCTGCGGAATGCTTGCGCTTCCTCGGGATACCGCTCCAGGAATGGGCGGAAGTAGGCTGCTTGATCCAGAGTGAATCGATAATTGGGATGTTCCTTGAGCAAACGGAGCGCCGTCAATATGTTGGGCAGCCCCATCTCCAGATATTCCTCGCGCGTTTTGAAGACGGCTCCCTCCCAGTGCGTGTGGGGGATGATCCAGAAAGTCTCCTTTTTCGATCCATCTGCCATCGGCGGCGGCGGTTCGGCGCCTTCGGCACACCAAGGAGAAAGATGCGCGAGGAGGACAAAAATGAGCGGTACACTCGCCCACGGCAGAAGCGCTTTGCCTTTCACAGGAACCGCTGGAATGGTGCCCCGTGGCAGACTTTTGTCGAGGCTATTTTCTCGACGTTCAGGAAGGCTGTGATCGCCCGCCCAGAATGCTCCCATTGCCGCACGCCGTTCTTCGACCTAATATGAGAATGCTTGCGCAGTGAGTTCAAACCCGCTTCATTACCAGCCGATGCTCCCCACGGCCCTCGCCTCGCAACGCAAGGCCGTAGTCCGCGATTGATGAAACGATTTGCCTCCGCGTGGGATTTGACGCTGGCTGCTTGTCTGGTCGCTTTGGCCCAGTCACTTTCCGCCATCGAATGGCAGGCCGGGCCTGGATTCAGAAGCGCCGAATTGCCGGTGCCCGCGACCGGCAAGACCGGCTTCACCCTCCTGGCGCCGGAAACTACCGGGATTCTTTTTACGAATTTCATTTCCGATCAGCGCTCGGTCACCAATCAGAACGTCTTGAACGGTTCGGGGGTGGCGCTCGGAGACGTGGATGGCGACGGCCTTTGTGATGTCTATCTCTGCCGCCTCAACGGGGGGAACAGCCAGCTCTTCCGCAATCTGGGCAACTGGAAATTTCAGGACATCACCGACTCCGCCGGGGTCGGTTGCGGCAACCAGGATTCGACCGGCGCGGTTTTCGCCGACATTGACGGCGATGGCGACCTGGACTTGTTGGTCAATTCGCTCGGCGGCGGGACTCGAGTTTTCGAAAACGACGGCCAAGGCCATTTCAAAGAAGTCACCGCGCAAGCCGGCGTCGCCTCAAAAACGGCCAGCATGTCCATGGCGTTGGCCGACGTGGACGGTGACGGCGACCTGGATCTCTATGTGACCAATTTCCGGTTTTCAACCGTGCGTGAGGAGCCGAACACGGTGTTTTCCGTCAATCCCATCGATGGCAGACCGGTCGTCGTAAAGGTCAACGGCAAGCCGGCCAGCAACCCCGAATACGCGGGCCGGTTTTCCGTGGCGCCCAACGGCACGATTCTGGAATACGGCGAGGTCGATGTCCTTTATCTCAACGATGGCAAGGGACATTTCACGGCGCTCTCGTTCACCAACGGCGGCTTTTTCCTGGACGAAGATGGAAAGCCCCTGACCGAACCGCCGCGCGACTGGGGCCTGGCGGTCCAGTTTTACGATCTGAACGGCGACGGAGCCCCGGACATTTACGTGTGCAACGATCTATTCACGCCGGACCGCATCTGGATCAATGATGGGAAGGGAAGGTTTCGCGCGATTGACCGCCGGGCCTTGCGCAACACCTCCACGTTTTCCATGGGGGTCGATTGCGCGGACATCAATCGCGATGGCATTGTTGATTTTTATGTGGTGGACATGTTTAGTCGCGATCATCAGAAGCGGCAGGTGCAGGTTGGCGAATACAATCCCATCCGGTCGCCGGTTGGCCTCATCGAGAATCGGCCGCAAGTCCACCGCAACACGCTTCAGCTCGGCCGCGGAGACGGCACGTTCGCGGAAGTGGGGTTCTATGCCGGCGTCGAAGCCTCCGAGTGGTCCTGGACGCCCATTTTTCTCGACGTCGATCTCGATGGCTTCGAGGACATCCTCGTGCCCAACGGCCAACTCCGCGACTTCCAAAACGGCGATATGCTCGCTCGCCTCGAGGCCGCCCAAGCTACAAGGAAACTTTCCCAAGCGGATATTCTCCAAATATGGAATTCGTTTCCACTGCTGGAGACCTCCAAGGTGGCATTCCGCAATCGCGGCAATTTGACCTTTGAAGAAATGGGCGCCGCGTGGGGATTTGATACCCTCGGGATTTCCCGAGGCATGGCCCTGGCGGACCTGGACGGGGACGGGGACCTGGATCTGGTGGTGAATAATTTCAACGGGGCGGCGGGGGTCTATCGCAACGAGGGGATCGCCCCGCGCGTGGCGGTGCGTTTGAAGGGCAAGGCGCCCAACACCCGGGGCATCGGGGCCAAGCTCTGGCTCTATGGGGGCGCGGTGCCGATGCAAAGCCAGGAAATGATCTGCGGGGGGCGCTATCTGTCCGGCGACGACCCGATGCGGGTCTTCGCCGCCGGCAGCTTGACCAATGAGATGCGCCTGGAGGTGCGCTGGCGCAGCGGCCTGAAGAGCGTGGTCAGCGGGGTCAAGGCCAACCGGCTCTATGAGATCGACGAAGCGGGATCCCTGGCGGCTCCGCCCACAGCCAAGCCGGAAGTCAAGCGCTGGTTTGAAGACGTCAGCGAGCAAATCGGGCACCAGCATCACGAGGAGGAGTATAACGATTTTGAGCGGCAGCCGTTATTGCCGCGCAAGCTCAGCCAGTTGGGGCCGGGGGTGGGGTGGCACGATCTGGATGGGGACGGGTGGGAGGATTTGATTATCGGCAGCGGGCGGGGCGGGTGGGTGGGGGTTTATCACAACGAAGGGGGCCGGGGTTTCAAAGCGATGAGCCAGGGGCTGTTGAACCGGGTGGTGGGGCGGGACCAGACGACGGTGCTGGGGATGGGCAGCACGCTCATCGTCGGTTCGTCCAACTACGAGGACGGGCAGACCAACGGGGGGTGTGTGCGCATTTATGATCTGCAGCGCCAGGTGGGGGGCGACAGCATCTTGGGGGAGGGATTCAGCCGGGGGCCGCTGGCGTTGGGGGACATCGACGGGGATGGAACCCTGGATTTGTTTGTGGGGGGGCGGTGTGTGCCGGGCCGTTATCCGGAGGCGGCCGATTCGTTATTGCTGCGCAACCAGGGGGGGAAGTTTGTGGTGGCGCAGCGGTTGGAGAAGGTGGGATTGGTGAGCGGGGCGGTGTTCAGCGATTTGGACGGGGACGGGCGGCCGGAATTGATATTGGCGTGCGAGTGGGGGCCGGTGCGGGTGTTTGGGAACCGGGCCGGGCGGTATGTGGAGCTGACCCAGGAGTTGGGGTTGGCGGAGTACACCGGCTGGTGGAACGGGGTGACGACCGGCGATCTGGATGGGGACGGCCGGCTGGACATCATCGCCAGCAACTGGGGTTTGAACAGTAGGTATCGGACCAGCCGGGCGCAGCCGCTGCGGCTTTATTACGGGGACCTGACGGGGGGCGGCGGGGTCGATTTGGTGGAAGGGTATTACGACGAACGGGGCCGGGAAGTGCCGGGGCGGGGCTGGACGGCGGTGAGGATGGGGCTGCCGTTTTTGCAGGAGAAGATCGGCAGCTACGAAGCGTATGGGCGGGCGAGCCTGGCCGAGCTTTATGGGGAGAAGCTGGCCGGGCTGAGGATGTTGGAGATCAACACGCTGGCGACGACGGTGTTTTACAACCGGGGCGATCATTTTGAGGCCAGGGAACTGCCGGTGGAAGCGCAACTGGCGCCGGCCTATGGCGTTTGTGTGGGCGACCTGGATGGGGACGGGAAGGAGGACCTGTTTTTGAGCCAGAACTTTTTTGCGATGAACGCGGAGACTGGGCGCAACGACGCGGGGCGGGGACTGTGGCTGCGGGGGGATGGCCAGGGAGGATTTGAGGCGATCTCGGGGCAGGAGAGCGGGGTGAAGGTGTACGGGGAAGGGCGAGGGTGCGCACTGGGGGATTATGATGGGGACGGGCGGGTGGACCTGGTGGTGACGCAGAATGGGGCGGCGACCAAACTCTATCACAATGTCGGGGCCAAGCCGGGATTGCGGGTGCGGTTGAAGGGCGGGGCAGGCAATCCGACCGCGGTAGGAGCCCAGATGCGCTTGATTTACGGGGAGCGCAAGGGCCCGGTGCGGGAGGTCCACGCGGGGTCCGGCTATTGGTCGCAGGACGGTGCGGTGCAGGTGCTGGGGATGGCCGCAACGCCCACTCAACTCTGGGTGCGCTGGCCCGGGGGGAGGGAAACCACGGTGCCGATTGCGCAACCGGTCAGGGAAGTCCGCTTCGATGTGAACGGAAAGCTGGATGTTCTGCGTTAAGCGTTACACTTACCACCTCGAGAACAAATCTTCCGCCGGCCACTCGGTCACCGCAGCGGCCGCGCGATGCAATGCGCTATCGATGGCCGTGTCAGGGAGGCGTTTGTCGTCGGAACGCTGGTTGAAGAGGACCGTCCAGCTCAGAGCGTCGTGGCGCCGCACCAGCAGGGCGGCCGTGCCGGGGAGACTGCCGGTATGCCAGTAATTCGCTTTTCCGTCGGCGCCGGTCGGATGCACGTTCCAACCGCAGCCGTAATAGGAATCGTTCAAGGAGCCGTCCGGTTTCCGGGAGACCGGAGGCGGCGGTGGAGCGTACATGGTTTGAAAGGTTTCGGATGACAGCAGCGGGCTATGGAGAGGATCGTCGAGCGCCGCCGCAAGACGGGCGAGGTCCACTGCGGAGGCGATCCATCCGCCGTGTGCGTCCATGGCTTCGAGGCAAAAGCCGCCATACGGCCAGGGCACTTGTTGTGGCGTCCCGGGAAACACGCTCGAAGCCTTGGCGTCGTCGGCCACATAATAGCGCACCTCGCCAGGCGCGCGTCCATCAATCAGCGACGCGCCCTTGCGCATTCGCTTGATGCCAATCGGCGCGAGAATGTTCTGCTGCACGAAGGTCTCGTAAGGCTGGTCCGCGAGTTTTTCGATAACGCGGCCGAGCACGCAGTAGCCGAAGTTCGAGTAGGCGAAACGGGCGCCGGGATCGAAGTCGAGCGGCTGGCCGAGCATGTAGCGGATGATCGCCAGGGAGGTCGCTGGCGCGGGTTCGCCCGCCGTCCGGGCGATGATCCGCGAGCGGAACATCGGGTCAAAGCTTTTGTCCCGGTCCCAGCCGCCGGTGTGTTGGAGTAATTGCCGGATCGTAATTTTCCCGAGGCGCGTATCAGGTTTCTTTTCAGGTTCGAGGAGAGTGGAAAAGCGGAGCAGCTCGAAAGCGCGGGCATCGAGGTCCAGTCTTTTGGCTTCGACCAGCCTCAAAACCGCGACGGCGGTGATCGGCTTGGAGACGCTGGCGATGCGGAACAAGGAATCCGGGCGGACCCGAATTTTGTTTTCGCGATCGGCCCAGCCGTAACCACGCGCGTAAATCAGGCGCCGGTCCTTCACCACGGCGAGCGCACCGCCGGGGACCTTCCGGATTTCCATGAATTTTTCGATTTCGCGATCGAAGGCATCGGCGACAGAAATCTTCCTTTTGGTCCGGTTTTGCGCAAATCCGGCGGCCGGCAGCACCAAAGCGCCAAGTGCGAACGCCCCGGCGCCGATGAACTGGCGACGAGTCAAGGCAGGGCGGCTCTCCCACCCATCCCGAAGTTCAAATGAGGTTCTCATCGAGGATCGTGGTTGGGGAGCCTATCCATGCGGCGCAATACTCGAGACCACCGGCTGGCCAGTCCTACTTTAGCGCGTTCAAGTTGGATGCACTCCTCCAAGAACCGCGGTCCGGCGGCGCGGTGGATGGCGCCGTCCACGCCGCCCCCGCCCAGGAGCGAAGAGTTGGCGGCGTTGACGATGGCATCCACCGCTTGTTGGGTGATGTCCCCTTCGACGACCGCAAGGCGTGTTGGTTTCATGCGCCAACTTAAACCGGGAGGATCAGGCTCCGTCGAGTCCCGTGTGGCGACAGAGGCGTCGGATTTGGATTTCTGGCTTGCGTTTTCGAGGCGCCCCCGAAAGATTGGCCCAACTGGTATGGATTCCGAAGTGGCGCGATCGGCGTGGTTTTACGATTTGGTGGCCTGGCTGCAACTCAACCGCAAGCGGGTGCTCATCGGCGCGGTGGTGGCCTTGGTGGTCGCGGTCGCCGCTTCGGCCATGATTTACACCCAAAACCAGAAGGAAGTCAACGCCAGCGAGGCGCTGTCCGAGATTCGCGCGCCAATGAATCCCGCCACCCCGCCTCCGCCCGGCCTGGTGGACGCCTATCTTAAGATCGCCAGAGATTACGCCGGGACAAAGGCCGCGGCGCGCGCCCTGCTCGTAGCCGGCGGCGCGTTGTACGTGGAAGGCAACCACGCCGAAGCCCAAAAGCTGTTCGAGCGCGTGACCAGGGAATATCCGGAGAGTCCCTGGCTGGCCGAGGCCAACTACGGCATCGCGGCCACGCTCGACGCGCAGCAAAAAATCCCGGAAGCGACCGCCAAATATGAGGAGTTGCAGCGCCGTTTTCCCAACCAGGCGGTCATTGATGAGGCGAAGCTCGGCTTGGGCCGCCTCTACGAAGTCCAAAATAAACCGGCGCAGGCCTTGAAGCTTTATGAGGAATTGCTGAGGGCCAATCCCTACGGCGGGATCGCTCAGGAGGCGGGAATTCGGCACACCGAGATCATTGAAAAGCATCCCGAGTTAGCCATGACCAACGCCCTGGCCCTGGCGCCGTCGCCCCTTCCGACGCCGTCCAATCCGCCCGTCAAGGCCTCGACCAATAAGTCCGGTATCGTGATCACCAATCTCCTCAAGACCCCGGCGGCGAACACGCCGGGAGCGCCGGCCACCAACGCCCCTTTGTTGATCAAGCCCGATGCCGCGGCCACCAAACCGTAATGACGTTTCAAAGAGGTTATTGGCGGGCTGAACTCATCGCATCGCGCGAAGTCATTTTCCCCACTCCTGCAAGCCTTAGACGACGCGGCTCACCAGCATGAATACGTCCTTGGCCAAAAAATGCGTCGCGGAGTTCGTCGGAACTTTCACGCTGATCTTCATTGGCGTGGGCGCGATTTATAACAACCCGGGGCTTCTGGGCGTCGCTTTGGCCCACGGCCTGGCGATCGCGGTGATGGTGTCCGCCACGGGTGGAATCTCAGGCGGGCACTTGAATCCGGCGGTCACTTTTGGCGTGCTGGTGGGGGGCAAAATCGGGTTGAGGGACTCGCTGGCCTATTGGGTCGCGCAATTGGCAGGGGGCGCTGCCGCCGGATTCTTGCTCCTTTGTCTGTTGGGGGATAATTCCCAGACCGCGGCGAGCATCGTGGCGAACGGGACGCCGGATTTGGGCAAGGGCATCGGCTGGAGCACTGGCATCGGCATCGAAGCGGTGCTGACCTTCTTCCTGGTCTTCGTGGTCTATGGGTCGGCGGTCGATGCGCGCGCGCCGAAAATCGGCGGTCTGGCCATCGGGTTAACGGTGGCGCTGGACATTCTGTTTGGGGGACCGCTGACGGGCGCGGCGATGAATCCGGCCCGCACTTTCGGCCCGGCGCTGGCCAGCGGGCACTGGACTAATCACGCGGTCTATTGGATCGGACCGCTGCTGGGCGGCGGGGCGGCCGGGCTGATCTATGGGCGCTTTTTGAGCAAGCAACCTTGATGAAAGCGGGGCATGCCGGCGGTCTTCGGCAGCGGGCTATCCACCTCGAGCCGTCTGCCTTTCGTTCGACTTGCCGCGGCCTGGTCCTTTCCTTGGTAAGCGTTTGATATGAAACTGACGATCATCGGGACGGGTTACGTCGGGCTGGTGACCGGCACTTGCTTTGCAGAGGTCGGACATCAAGTTGTCTGCGTCGATAAAGATGCCGCCAAAGTCAAGATGCTGCAGTCGCGCGGCATGCCGATTTATGAGCCGGGCCTGGAGGAACTGGTCGAGAAAAACGTCGCCGCGGGACGCCTGAGCTTCACCGATTCCACGCCGGCCGGCGTGGAGAGGTCCGACGTGGTTTTCATCGCCGTCCCCACCCCACCCATGCCCGACGGCGCGGTCGATCTGAGTTTCATCGAGGGGGTGGCGCGCGAGATTGCGCAGTCGATGACCAGCTACAAAATCGTTGTCGATAAGAGCACCGTGCCGGTGAAAACCGGAGACAAAGTGACGGAGACGATCAAACGCTACTGCAAGGCCAAGGTGGAGTTCGACGTGGTGAGCAACCCGGAGTTTTTGCGCGAAGGGTTCGCGGTCGATGATTTCATGAAGCCCGACCGCGTGGTCATCGGCGTTCGTTCACAACGTCCGGTGCCCGCGATGCGAAGCATTTATGAGCCTTTCAACGCGCCCATCATTTGCACCGACATCAACTCCGCGGAACTGATCAAGCACGCGGCCAATTCGTTTCTCGCGCTGAAGATTTCCTACATTAACGCCCTGTCGGTTGTTTGCGAGGCCACCGGGGCCAACGTCCAGGAAGTGGCCAATGGCATGGGCATGGACGCGCGGATCGGGCGCCGCTTTCTCGACGCGGGGCTGGGCTTCGGCGGCAGTTGCTTTCCCAAGGACCTCAGCGCGTTCATCAAGATCTCCGAACAACTCGGCTACGACTTTCGCTTGCTCAAGGAAGTGCAGCGCATTAACGCCGAGCAGATGGAACGGTTCGTCAAAAAAATCAGCGACACGCTCTGGGTGTTGAAGGACAAAAAAATCGGCGTCCTCGGGCTGGCGTTCAAACAGAACACGGACGACGTCCGCCTCTCGCCGGCGATCGAACTGTGCCAGCGACTGCAAAAAGAGGGGGCGGTGTTGCGCGTGCACGACCCGCGGGCGATGGCGAAAGCCCGGTCGGTGCTCGCCGGCGTGACTTACGTGGACGATCTGAATGAAGTGGCCGAGGGGTGCGACGCGCTGGTGGTGGCAACCGAATGGCCGGAGTTCAAGAAGCTCGACTTGGAGCGCGCCCGAAAATGTTTGACGCACCCGATCCTCTTCGACGGTCGAAACCTGTTCGACCCGGAAGAGATGGAAAGACTGGGATTCATCTACAAGAGCATCGGGCGCTGACGTAGTGTCTCATAGCGTCAACCTGCCCGGCTTCCACCCTACTTCACGGGCGAATAAGCCGTCGGCACCATATAGATCGATTGCTCCGACGCGCCGCCGGAGCCTTGCGCGCCGGCCAAAGCCGGATCCTGTTGGATCGATTTCCAGGCCGCGAACGCGCTTTCACGGTCCTTGTGCGCCAGGATGCAGATCAGCGTGTCGTCGGCCCCTTTGTCTTTGTCGGCCGGGGCAAAGTACCCCATTTGCCCGATGCCGTAGCGGCGGAAGAGCGGCAGATAAGTCTCGCTGACCCGCGCGTGCAGATCGTTGGACCGGCCGGGCGCGGATTTGAAGGTGTGCAACTCGAACAATCGGGGGGCGCTGGCGGCGGAAGTGCCGACTGCCGGCGTGAAATCGGTGGCGTTCAGATAGACCGAATCCACCTTCGCCACCAATTTGCCGTTGGCTTCAGAGGCCTTTTGCGCGGCCTGCCATGCCGGATCGGCCAGGAAATCCTTCCATGACTTTTCGCGCGCGTCGCGACTCGGATAGGCCAGCAGATAGATGAGTTGATTGGCCGGATTGCTGTTGGTCGGATTGCTGTTGGTCGGATGGCCCGACGGCACCCAGTAGCCGAGGTTGCTCATGCCGTGCTTCTCAAACAGCTTCATCGTGTGGTCACGAAAGCGGGCGTGGAGTTCGTCGAGTTTGCCGGGCGCCGCGTTATAGGTGCGCAGCTCGAAAAAGCGCTTGTCCGCGGCGGCGCCGGCGAAGGCGGAGGCCAGCAGCGCCACGGTGATGAGCGAAACAATTCTTTTCATAAAGCGGGTTTTCTGGGTGTCGTGGCGCAAGAATGACTTGGCCGATTGCGGTGAAGCGCTCGCGAGGCTCTGTCTTGAATGCATGCCGAAACGCTATCCGCCGCCGCGCAAAGGGCAAGCAGTGTTTCCGTGGCTCGGCCTCACATGGCCTGGACGAGCGCTTGCGGTGTCGGTCCAGACTCTCGTTGGCTCGGGAATACTTGCTACGCCAACTTAATCCGAAGTGGTTACGTCGAGCGCGGGAGCCATCACGATAGAAGTCCGGCTTGACTCGGGGATGAAAGGCGAAGCCGGCGGCGCAGGCGTTGGCGCGGGTGCCACAGTGGCGGTGGCAGCCGGCGATTCTTCCGCCCAAGCGGGACGCGTCGGCATTCGCGTCTGACCGGCGCCGGCCCGAACCTTTGTCAATCCGAACTTTCTCATTTTCGAGGCGAGGGTGGTCGGCCTCAGACCAAGCAAGTCGGCCGCGCCGTCCGGCCCGTAGATTTTCCAGCGCGTCTGTTCGAGCGCGCGCACAAGGATATCGCGTTCGCGGACTTTGAGGCCGCGCAGAGAAAGTTCACCCTCCCGCGCGTGACTTTCCGGGGTCTTGTCCTCGGCGCCGGCGGCGCGGCCCATCCTCGGCTCAAATCGAAGTGCGCCGGTGCTCCGCCAGAGAATCACCGCCCGTTCAATCACGATCTTCAGCTCGCGCAGGTTGCCCGGCCAGTCATAAACTTCAAGATCACGTACTTGGGTCTTGGTCAGGCCTCGCGCGGGCAGGCCCAGGCGCGCGGTGGACAGCCCGAGGAAATGTTCGGCCAGCGGGCCGATGTCCTCGGGCCGCTCCCGCAACGGCGGCAGCTCTATCGGAAAGACACTGAGCCGGTGGTAGAGATCGAGGCGGAATTTACCCGCCCTGGCTTCGGCCGCCAGATCGCGGCTGGTCGCGGCGATAAACCGGGCGGTCAGAGCGCGTGGATGGTCCTCGCCAAGTCTCCTGAATTGGCCGTTCTGCAGGACATTCAGCAGTTTAGCCTGGAAAGCGAGCGGAATGGCTCCGATCTCGTCGAGGAAAAGTGTCCCGCCTTCGGCCAGCTCCAAGAGTCCGACCCGCTCGGCAACGGCCCCGCTGAAGGCGCCGCGAGCGTGGCCGAAAAACTGGCTTTCGACGAGGTCCCTCGGGAGCGTCCGGCAATTCACGCGCACCAGCAGCCTGCCTCTGCGGTCGCTAAGCTCGTGAATGGCACGGGCCACCAGGTCTTTGCCCGTGCCAGCTTCACCAAGGATTAATGCACTCGCCCCGGTTGAGGCGACGACTTTGATCTGCTCCAAAACCTTTTTCATCGCATGGCTCTGGCCAACGATCAGGCCGGAATTCAATTCGGCGCGGAGTTCATCCCGCAAATATTCATTTTCGCGCTCGATCCGCTTGCGTCGCTGGGTGCAGTTCACGGCGCCGATGAGGCCGATGACTTTGCCCTGGCGGTTGAGCCAGGGAAGGGACCGAACCTGCACCCACCGCGCGCTGCCATTTTTCCGCAGCATCTCGCGCTCATGCTCCTCCGACGGGCCCAAGGGCTGCTTCTTCAGCCGCTTTTCCATGGCCGGCCAGTCCTCTTTGCGAATGAGCAGTTGGCCGCACGCTTTACCGATCAGCTCGTTTTGGGGATAGCCGGTGAGCTCGGCGAGGCGAACATTGGCATAGATTATCCGGCCATCAGCGTCCGCGATCAGCAATCCTTCGGAAAGACTTTCCAGGATCGCCTGGTAGAATGGCTCCCGCTCCCGGAGATTGCCGCCCGATTGTTTCATCTCCTCGATCAGCCGTCCCAAACTGCCGAAAGGGCCGGCCGTCGCCGCCGGTTCCCGTGAATGCCTTAACAGGGTTGCCACGCGGGAATGGATTTAAGGAGATGGGCGTCGCAGAATCAACTAAAAACTGTGATTGCACAACGATATTACGTTGTTAAACGAAACTTCGTTTCCGACTTGGGAGCTTGGCCGAAATCTTCGCCAGCCTTTAATTGCCGTCGGCAGCCTCTTTTAAGCGCCATCGTCAGCCCCGAAACTGCTAGCAAACGGCGACAAATCTGTCGGAAAAGCTTACAAATCCTATCTTGATTTGCAACATATTGATCCCAAGTAACTTAGGTGTTGTTTTGTCAAATTCCGGGGGGTAAATCGTCGGCAGGGTTTACATCCGACAGAGAGATGAACGCAAATGACCAGCGGCATCGGAGGCGGAAGATGGAGTACAAGTAGTTCATGGCAAAACAGTTACGTGCGCGTTCCCGAGTTATAATACATCCGCAGTTTGTTGGCAGCAGGATTGCTATAGTGATCTGGAACCGTGCGAAATAATATTAGAAGTACAATGAAGACAAACATCGTTAGAACATCGGCGACTTTGGCCTGCGTAGCGACCCTGCTGTTGGCAGGGGGGGCCAAAGCGACTCTCGTTACAGTCGATCAGGTCATTTATGAGGATGGCGGATCCGGGGTGAACCCCGGGCTCCTAAGTGGGACTGTTGACGTGACCTCCTCTGGAAGCCAGATCACCATCCTGCTGCAGAACACCTCGCCAAACACCTCTTTCGCCAACGGGAGCCAACCCGGGAGCATGATCCTTAGCGGTATCGGGTTGCAGCTAGGCGCGGTCAACATTATCGGGGGGACGGTCATGGTCAACTCTGGATCGACCGCCGTGAACTTTGACATCGGGCAAACCATCCCCGACATCTCAAATCAGTGGGGATATGGGAACGGCGCTGCCGGAGCATTTGGGGGTACTCCCGGAGTTCTCGCTGTCAGTCACAGTATTTCCTCGCTCCATGCAGAGGGACCTACTCGTTTCGCTGGACCCCCGCCTTCGAGTATTGATGGACCGAGCTATGGAGCGATTAGCGCCGCTCTGGTCGCGAGCGGCAAATTCGGTACGTCACAAGCGGCGGTAATGGATACCATCAAGATCGTGCTTAATTTGGATGGCACGGCTCCCAGCGTGGCCGCCATCGACGCGGGTAATATCGTCCTGGGTTTCGGGTCGCCTGAATTGGCGGCAGCTCCGGTTCCGGACGGTGGCACGACGCTGGTTCTGTTGGGAATGAGCCTTGCCGGCATCGCCAGCTTTGCTGGCCGCCGCAAACTGGCCAAAATCGCCTGAGACAAATTCTGGCTCAAGCCAGGTAATTGAAGCGGCACCCGCAGCGGGTGCCGCTTTTTTGATTTTTGTCGGGGGGAAATCTGCCTTCGCAGAGGCGATCCCGGCCGCAGTGGCCCGGGGTCTGACACCGCTTTTAATCGCTTGGAATTACTGCTGGACTCGGAAACAGCCCCGGGGCTACAGTGCCGCTGGTTCTCTCCAATGAGATTTGGAGCCTGACGTGGACATTTTTGACCGAATTCTGACCCGAAAACAAATGCGGCGGTGGCTCCAAGCGCTGCTTGTCTTCGGGGCGATCGCTTTCCTGGGCTGTGGATGTACCAAGGCAGCTCGGCAAGCGCGCCACCTTGAGCGGGCCAATGGCTATTTTGAAGGTGGGCAGTATCAGGCGGCCGAGATCGAGTACCTTAACGCGCTTCGCCTCGATGCCCAGAGTCCAGTCGCGAATCGGCGGCTGGGAACGATTTACTACGATCAAGGCCGGTTTCAAGCGGCTTTCCTCTACTTGCAAAGGGCCAAAGAGCTGGCTCCGGACGACCTGGATGCCCGCGCTAAATTGGCGGCCATCATTTCCTCCGCCGGCCAGCCAGCGCAAGCCCGCGAAGAATTACTCCGCGTCCTGGCCAAGGATCCCGCCCACCCCGAAGCCTTGGAGTTCCTGGCTCAGAGCGCCACCGCCGCGGCAGACATTAAAGACACTCGCGAGCGTCTCCAGCGACTGCGGCAGCAAGGTGGTGACAAGGCAGTCTATCACCTGGCCGAGGGGATTCTCTACCTCCAGGAAAGCAATTCGCCGTCCGCCGACCAGGCTTTTCGCCAGGCCTTGGCGCTCGATGCGAAGATGGCCAGCGCTTACATCTTCCTCGGCACGCTTTCCTGGCGAGAGAATGATCTCGCCCAAGCCGAAAGCATGTTCAAGACCGCCGCTGAATTATCCCCGGCCCGTTCTACCCGCCAACTGCACTGGCCCGATCTGAAGGCGGGCACTGGCGCCACGGCCGAGGCGCGATCCTTTCTGGAGGAGTTGGTCAAGAAAGCCCCCGATTTCCTGCCGGCCCTTAATCGGCTGGCCCAGTTGGACCTGGCGGAGAGCAGGACGAATGAATGCTCGCGGTGGATTACCAAAGTTCTGGCGATCGATCCCGCGAATTACGATGGCCGGGTCCTGCTGGCGCGGCTCAAGCTCAGGCAGGGGCAGGCCACCCAGGCGGTCGAACAGTTGGAGCGCTTGAAATCGTCGTATCCACGGGCGGCGGAAGTGCACTATCAGTTGGGCCTGGCCCATCTCTTCGCCAACGACCTCGCCAAGGCCGTGGGGAGCCTGGAACAGGCCGCCGCGTTGGATCCTAATCTGACGCCGGTGGTCCTGTTGCTGGCGGAACTCAAGACTCGACAGGGTGATGCGGCCGCCGCAATCGGCTGGTTGACCGGCCTGCTGCAAAGAAACCCCAACCTTCAAGAGGGCTATTTTCTTTTGGCCAATGCTTATCGGCTCCGTGGAACTTTGGACGACGCGGTGAGGGTGTATCGTGGCATCATCAAGGCTGATCCGAAGAATCCCACCGCTCCGTTGCTGATGGGCATCGTTCTGCGCGAGCAGAAGAAAAATAAGGAGGCCCGCCAGGCCTTCGAAAAAGCAGCGGAATTGGGGCCGGATTCTGTTCCAGTCTTGCAGCAGTTGGTCGAACTGGATTTGGAGACTAAGAATTATCCCGCGGCCCAGCAACGGGTGCAAAAGGCGATCGAAAAGCATCCAACGATCGCCGCCCTCCAATTCATTAAGGCTCAGGTTCATTCGGCCAAACGCGAAACCAATGAAGCCGAGGCGGCGCTGCAACAGAGCATTGCGCTCGACCCAAACTTCCGGGACGCCTACCTGGCTTTGGCGCAGATTTACATCGGGTCAAAAAAACCTCAGCAGGCGCTCGAAAAACTGCAAGGCATCGTGACGCGCAACCCTAAAGATATCGCGGCACTCGTGGAAATCGCAATGCTGAAGGAAAGCATGGCCGACTACGCCGGCGCCAGGGACGCTTACGAGAAGTTGCTGGCGGTGAGTCCGCAATTCAGTCCCGCGCTGAATAATCTCGCCTATCTGTACGCGGTGCGCTTAAAGCAGCCAGCCAAGGGCTTTGAGTTGGCGCAGAAGGGGAGGCGCTTGCTTCCCAACGATCCAACGATCGCCGACACGTTGGGTTGGACCCTTTACCTGCGCGGCGACTATGCGGGCGCGCTCCCATTGTTCCAGGAAAGCGCTGGAAAGTTGTTGGACGAACCGGAGATTCAGTACCACCTGGGGATGGCCCATTACATGATGGGTAACGAGGAACCCGCGCGGGCGGCTCTCCAACGGGCGGCGCAAGCGGGCAAGAAATTCGTGGGCAAGGACGAAGCAAAGCAAAAACTGCTTAACCTGCGCGCCGACGCCGGCAAGCCGGCGCCGGAAATCATGCAAAGCTTGGAGAAGGCAGCGGCCCAGAGTCCGAACGACGTTGTGCTGCTACAGCGGCTTGGCTCGCTTTACGAGCAGAGCGGCATGATGGAGAAAGCGAGGGACGTTTCCGAGAGAGTTCTAAAGATCAATCCGAAAGCGGTTCGCCCTATGTTGCTGCTCGCCCGTGTCTATGGGGCTCGAACCGACGGTGGCCAACGGGCGTTGGAATACGCCAAGATGGCCCGGGCGGCGGCCCCGGACGACGCCCAAACGGCCTACGCCGCCGGTTGCGCCGCTTTTCGGGCCGGCCAGCACGATTGGGCTTACGACATCCTGCAAGACAGCAGCCGCAGGCTGGCGGGCAACGCGGACGTTTTGTATGATTTGGCCTGGGCGGCGTATAGCGTCGGACGTGTCGCCGAAGCGGAGAGCGCGATGCAAGCCGCGCTCCGTACTGGGACCAACTTCTCCAAGGCAGGGTCGGCGAGGCAATTTCTCCAGCTCGCGAGCCTGACCAGCAATCCCGCAACGATTTCTCAGGCGGCCCCGAAAATCAAGGAAGCCCTCCGCGCCGATAGCAGTTACGTGCCGGCCCTGTTCGCTGGCGCGCTGGTCTGGGAACAAAGCGGGAATTACCCGGAGGCGAAGAAGCTTTACGAACAGGCGCTCGAACGATATCCCCGGTTCGCGCCGGCAACCAGGAATCTGGCCATCCTGTATGCCAACCATCTGGACGACGCGCGAACAGGCTACCGCCTGGCGACCGAGGCCCGGCGCACGCTGCCCGAGGACGTCGAACTGGCGAAGGCGCTCGGTAAGCTCGCCTACTGGCGTGGCGAGTATCCGTACGCGGCGCAAGTGCTCAAAGAAGCCCTGCAACAGAAGGGCGCGGACGCGGAAGCGTATTATTACCTCGGGATGAGTCAGCATCGGCTCAAGCAGAAGGCGGATAGCGCGGCCAGTTTGCACCAGGCGCTGGCGCTGAATCTCGAAGCCAAGCAGGTGGAAGAAGCCGAGCGCGTCTTGGCCGAGCTTAAGTGAGCCGCGTCGCTAATTGCGGGAACATTCTGTTCACGATGAGATGATCGCGGCTCCGACCGAAATGGGGCGTCGCCGCGGTTTGCGTGGTCAATCCCGCTTTATGCCAAGCCTTTCCAACAGCTCGTAAAACGTCGGGCGGCTGATGCCCAAATCGGCTGCCGCCGCGCTTACTTTTCCCTCATGCCTCTGAAGCGCTCTGAGGATGAAGTCGCGCTCCAGGGCTTCGCGGGCTTCTTTAAGACTCAGGCCTGGCGGTGGCGCCGCGGCGTCGCTCAGCTCCAGGTCCGCGGGAGTAACGCGCGGACCCTCGGCCATAATCACCACGCGCTTGACCCGATTTTCGAGCTCGCGAATGTTTCCCGGCCAGTCGTGCTGCTTGAGCGCCTGGAGCGCCTCCGCGTTAAATTTGAGCGTTTCCCGCCCATTTTCGCGGGCGAACTTGCGCAGAAACGCGCTGGCCAGGAATTGAACATCCTTTTCCCGGTCCCGCAGCGGGGGTAGCGCGAGCACGACCACTGCCAGGCGGTAGTACAGGTCCTCCCGAAATCCTCCATTGCCAATCGCCTTCTTGAGGTCGCTGTTCGTGGCGGCAATCACCCGGGCATCGATCTGGATTGCCTGCCGCCCCCCGACCCTTTGAATGCTCTTTTCCTGAAGGAACCGGAGCAACTTGACCTGCAGGGGCGGTGAAAGCTCGCCGATTTCGTCCAGGAACAGCGTTCCCCCGGCCGCGGTCTCGAAGCGGCCCTGGCGCTGGAGGTGAGCGCCGGTGAAAGACCCCTTTTCGTGTCCGAACAACTCGCTTTCGAGCAGGGTTTCGGGGATCGCCCCACAGTTGATCGCCACAAACGGCCCCTCCTTTCGCGGGCTTCGCCGGTGAAGCGCCAGGGCGGCCACCTCTTTCCCGGTTCCGCTCTCCCCCAAGATCAGCACTGGAACATCGGTCACCGCCACCTTCCGGATCGAGGCAAACACCGCTTGCATCTGCGGGCTTATCCCCAGCATCCCTTCAAAGGTTTCCCCATCCAGACGCTTCTGCATCGCCCGGTAATCTCGCTCCAGGTGGACGAGGTAAAAAGCCCGCTTGAGGATGACTTTCAACTCCTCCATCTGGACCGGCTTGCAAAGCAAATCGTAGGCGCCTTCTCCGATCGCCCGCAGGGCGTTCTCCTTCTCCACCTGGCCGGTGATGATGATGACCTTGGCGAGGCTGTCCAGCGCCAGCAACTGGGCCAGAACCGCGAACCCTTCTTCGGGGTCGGCGGGATGCGGCGGCAGACCCAGATCCAGCAATACCACCGCCGGCCGCTGCTCGCGAAATCCCTCCAGCGCGCTCGCGCGGTCTTCCGCCAGGACCACCTCATAGTCCTGGGCGAGCGCCCACTTCATTTGCGAGCGGATGTCTTCATCATCGTCAACGATGAGCAAGCGGGCGTTCAACGAGCTTCTCCTTTGAGTGGGAGCAGGACCCGGAAGGTGCTTCCTTTTCCGGGTTCGCTTTGGACTTCGATCTTGCCTCGGTGGGCCTCGACGATCATTTTACTATGGAACATGCCGATGCCGATCCCCTTGTGCTTCGTGGTTTGAAAGGGCCGAAACAGGGAATGGCTCAAGAACTCGGCGCTGATGCCACAGCCATTGTCCGTAACCGAAAGCACCGCCCAACCGTTCTGTTGGGCGGTCTCCACAAGGATTTCCCCCTGGTTGCCAATGGCATCATTGGCATTGAGAAGCAGGTTCGTGATCACTTTTTGCATGTGTTCCGGATCCAAAAGAATTTTAGGCAGGGGCTGAAGGTTTCGCACGACGGTCGCCCGGCAGGCTTCCGCCAAATCCCCAATGGCGGCGCTTACCACGCTGTTGAGGTCCGCCTCCCTGGGTCTGATCTCCAGCTTCTGCCGCAGAAGGCTCAGCCGCCCAATGAGGTCGTTGATGCGCGTCACGCTTTTGGAAACCGCCCGGGAAGCGTCTTGGCGAAAAGCTGGGTTCTCGAACTGCGCCGGCAGGTTTGCAAGCAATAACGACAGGGTCGAGGCCGTGTTCTTGAGGTCGTGCACGAAGAAGGCTGACATGGTTTGAAACGCTTCCATCTCTTTGGCTTGCAGCAGCCGCTTCGACAGTTGGATGTTCAGCAAATAGCCCGCCACCTGGTCGCCGACGCATTTCAACAGGTCGAGGTCCTCCACTGAAAAGGGTATGCCACTGACGCGGTCGCCCAGCATCATAATGCCCAGCAGTTCGCCTCCCGCCACCAGTGGGACGCAGAGGCGGTGTCCGCCGTCTCGGAAGTACTCGGGGCTGCGCCGCTTTAGTTCTTCAACCCATTTTTCCCTCGATCGATCGATATCGACTGGATACCCCTGATGTTCGACCGCGCGTATCAAGGCCGTGACATCGGCGCCGAATGCTATCAGGTTCTTCGCCGTTTCCTCGGCCAGCGACGTCGATGCCCCGAAACTCAGCCCCTCTTTTTTGTCGTCCACGAGCCAGATCGTCGCCGAAAGGATTTGGAATGTTTCCGAAACCCATTGGGTGACTTCGTGGCATAAATCCTTGGCCTCCATCAAGGAAGTGGTCCGTCCGGTGAACGTCATCCACACCTGGCGGTAGTCGTGATGGGGCCGCCGGAAGTGGCGGCTCACGAAACGCCTGGTGTTCTGTCGAACGCGCTCCGAAAGGAGCAGCATGGCCAGCGCCACCAGCGAGGCCAATACCAGGAATGCCTTGAGCGGGAAAGCGGCATCGCCGCCGAAGGCGCTGACGACCTTGGCAAGAATGCCAACCGCCAGCAGGTAGATCCCCGCCAGCAGAACGGTCAGCGAACTGGAAAGCACCGCCTGGGAAGGATACAAGTCAACGGCGAAAAGCCTGGCCCGGAAAAGCGAAAAGCCAATCATGGCACAACTCAGCAGCAGGGCCCCGGCATTGATTTCGGAGTGCGACGGGCTGACGGCCTGAAACAGAATGACCTGGCTGCTGGTAAATACCCGCACTGCGAACAACGCCGCCAACCCCATTAGCGTGTACTTGATCTGCCAGCGCATCGTCCCCACCGAGGCCCGAAAAGTGCGCTCGAAGTTCATCAGGGTGATGACCGCGCTGAGCAGAAAGAGGAGGTGCAGAGCGATGCCAGGCAACCCCAGCACCACGCTCCACTCATCGCCCGTTTCCGCCAGGCGCGCGCTGAGGATGAGGCGTCGATGAAACCCAACGGCCAGAACGATCGGAACGATGAAGGCAGCGGCCACCAACGGCCACCATCCGGACAGAATTTCCCGATAATTCCCGCGCGAATAGCTCAAGCTGAAGAGCAGCCAAATGCCCGGCAGACAAGACAGGGTGATCAGAGCGAAACCTTCCCACAGGACCATTTTTTCCGGCAACAGGGCCTGCGCGCTTAGCTCGGCAAACGCGCCTTCCGCGGCCAGCAATGCCATGCCTGCCGCGAACGAGCCTGTGGCCACCGATCGTCGTGCCCGCAACAGGACCGTCACGGCCAGGGCGCTGGCGCAGACGGCGCTGGCAACGGCGATCAGAACTGTAAGGCTCATGGAGCGCTTCCTATCTCGGGGCAGAGATCACTTTGCAAGCAATTCCCGTGCTTCCAGGTCACTGGCCTGCGACGCTAGGAGCAGAACACCCCCCTGTCAACCTGGATGAATCGGGTCAGCAGCAGCGCCCGAGCTGGCTGTCCCCACCGCCCGATCCGTTCCCGCGGCAAGGCAAGGGCTTGCTCGGCTGCTCGTTGACGTTGCCAAAGCGTTTCGGACCTCGGTTGTCCGGTTGAATCGGGCCGCTTCGATTGCTAAGGTCGCCGCCGCAGTGCCTAACCAATTGTTTTTCCGGACCGGCATCCTGGCCATCGGGGTGGTGATGACTTCGTGCGTCCAGAGTTCCAAGACCGCCAGCGTCTCCGGCACGATCGAAACCGACGAAGTCCACGTGGCCTCGCGCTACGGCGGCCGGGTGGAAAAAGTATTCGCCCGCGAGGGCGATACGCTCACCAACGGCCAGATCCTCGTCGAACTTGACGCCGCCGAATTGCGGGCCAGGCGCGATCAGGTCGCCGCGCAGTTGAGCGAGCTGGTGGCCGGTCCGCGCCCGCTGGAAATCACCGCGGCCAAGAATGACTGGCAGGCGCTGGTGGCCGAACTCGACCTGGCCCAGGCCGAAGCGAAGCGCGCCCGCGAACTCTTCGCGCAGAACACCATTTCGGAAACCGAGCGCGATCAGGCGGTTAGTCGCGCCGCGGCCTTGGAGAAAAGCGCCGCCGCGGCCAAAAGCCGCTACGACCTGCTGGTGGCGGGCACCCGGCCCGAGCGCATCGTCGAGACCCAGGCGCGGCTGGCGGAAATCGACGCGCAGCTCCGCGAAATGCGCATCACCGCTCCCACCAACTGCGTGCTCGAAGTGTTAGGCGTCAAAGTCGGCGACGTGCTCCCTTCCAACCGGGAAGTCGCCACGCTGGTCTTGCCGCAACATTTGTGGGCCCGCGTCTATGTGCCCGAGCCATGGCTTGGCCTGCTCCGGCCCGACCAGACGGTCAAGGTGCGGGTCGATTCGTTTCCGAGCAAGGAGTTTGAGGGTCGCGTGGAGCAAATCAGCCGCGTCGCCGAGTTCACCCCGCGCAACGTGCAAACGGTGGACGAACGGATCAAGCAGGTCTTCGGCGTCAAGGTCTGGCTGCCGAACCTGGAAGGCCAGTTGCGCGCCGGCATGTCCGCCGATGTTACTTTTCCGGGCGTGCCAGCCAGGTGAACTCAATCCAAAGGACCCCGGCCGACGGCGGCGCTGGCGTTGAATTAAGAGATGACACGGCAGCCAGAGCGAAGCGTTCTCCCTCTCCTCCCGCGGCGGGAGGAGAGGGGCGGGGAGAGGAGGGGCATTTTTGCTCGAGTTTCCCCTCTCCCCGGCCCTCTCCCCGCTCGTCCCTCGCGGGGAGAGGGAGAAGATTCACTCTCGGCCCCTCGCCTAATTCAATGGCAGTGCCCCCGGGTGGGTAGCCTGTCATCCATTCAGTATGGGCAATAATGCGATGATCGAGTGCCAGGAGTTGACCAAACGATTCGGGCACTTCACGGCCGTCGATCGCGTCAGCTTTTCGGTGGCCAAAGGGTCGATCTTCGGTTTCCTCGGCCCCAACGGCTCCGGCAAATCCACCGTTATTCGCATGCTCTGCGGCCTCCTGGAGCCAAGCGACGGCCACGCCCGCGTCGCCGGCATCGACGCGGTAAAGCAAACCGAGCGGCTCAAGGGCACCCTGGGCTACATGTCGCAGAAGTTCTCCCTCTATGATGAATTGACCGTGACGGAGAACCTCACTTTTTACTCGCGCCTCTATGGCTTGCGCGGCGAGGCCTTGAAGCAGCGCATGGACGAGTTGATCGCGCTCGCTCATCTGGGGCCTTTCCTGGGGCGGCGAGCGGGGCTGCTCTCGGGCGGCTGGCGGCAGCGCCTGGCGATGGCCTGCGCGCTGGTGCACAAGCCGAGCGTTCTGTTTTTGGATGAACCGACCGCCGGCATCGATCCGGTGGCGCGGCGCGAGTTGTGGGATTTGCTTTTTGAATTCTCCAGCCTGGGCATGACGCTCTTTGTTACCACGCACTACATGGACGAAGCCGAGCGTTGCTCGCACGTCGGCTATATCCACCTCTCCCGGCTCATGGTCTGCGGCGTGCCCGATGAACTGAAGCTGATGCCGTCGGTCAATCCGCCAGGCACTAAGCGGCTGGACGTGACCTGCGATCACGTGACCGTTGGGCTGCAGGCGATGCGCGGCTTGCCGGGCGTGAAAACGGCGACGGTGTTCGGCCAGTCAATGCACCTGCTGGTGGAAGAGGCGCTGCCGGAAGAACGCATCCGCGAGCAGCTCCGCCAGGTGGGCATTTCGCAGGCGGACATCCGCCCGATCGGACCGTCGCTGGAGGACGTGTTCGTCGCGCTGACGGCGCGGAACGATGGAGGCGGCCCATGAAAATCTTTCGCGGCTTTCAGGCGATTCTTTACAAGGAATTCATTGTCGTGCTGCGCGATCCGCTCACGCTGTTTTTCATGTTCTTTCCGCCGCTCATCGAGATGATCGCCTTCGGCTATGCGCTCGACAACGACGTCAAACACATGGCCACGATCGTCCTCGACGAGGATCGCACCGTGGAAAGCCGCCAACTGGTCGAGCGGCTGGTCAATACGCAGACCTTCCGCGTCGTCGCCGAGGCGCCGAGCGCGGCCGCCCTGGCCGCGGCGATCCGTCGCGGCGAGGCGCGCATCGGGGTGCAAATTCCGCCCGGCTTCACCCGCGAGTGGCACGCCGGTCGCGCGGCCCACGTGCAAGTGCTGATCGACGGCTCCAGTTCGACCACGGCCCTGCAGGCGCTGAACACGGCCATGGGGGTGACGCTGAGGCAATCGGTGCTCACGCTCCTCGAACAGACTGGCCGGAAAGAAATCCCCATCGAGATCCGCCCGCAGGTCCTTTACAACCCGGCCATGCGCAGCCCGAATTTTTTCGTGCCGGGGGTGATCGGGGTCGTGTTGCAAATCGCCACGACGTTTGCCACCGCCATGTCGATTGTGCGCGAGCGCGAACGCGGCACCCTGGAGCAACTGCTGGTCAGCCCGCTTTCGCGCTGGGGCCTGATGCTGGGCAAACTCACTCCCTATTTGTGCATCGGGATGTTCATGGCCAGCGGCCTGTTTGTCATCATGCGCTGGATGTTCGACGTGCCCATCGCCGGGAGCTTGACGGCGCTGATGGTCTCGACGCTGGCGTACGTCTTCGCCCTGTTGAGTCTGGGGCTGCTCGTCTCGACGCGGGCGCAGAACCAGATGCAGGCGCTGCAGATGTCGATGATTTTCATCATGCCGTCGGTGTTCTTTTCGGGATTCATTTTCCCGCGGGAGACGATGCCGTGGATTTTCTACGCCCTCGGCGCGTGCCTGCCGACGACCTACTTCATCGAATTGATGCGCGGGATTGTCTTGCGCGGGGCCAGCTTGTCCGACTTCTGGCTTAACCTTGTCGTGCTGGTGGTGATGGGGCTGGGCCTGTTCGTCCTTTGCGCGCTGCGGTTCAGGCGAAGGCTTGCGTGAAGCGAGGAAATCACTTCGGCGGCTGCGGCACGACGTTGGTGATGATACGCGCGCCTCGTTTGTAGGCGAAGTATGCGTAAGTCCATTGCAGCAGCACTGCCAGCTTGTTGCGGAAACCGATCAGGAAAATCAAGTGCACAAACAGCCACCCCAGCCAGGCGATGAATCCGGTCAGCTTGATCGGACCGGCATAAGCCACGGCGGCGGAGCGGCCAATCGTGGCCATCGTTCCCTTGTCCCAGTAATTGAAGGCCGGCCGCGCCGCGTGACTCGGCGCCGGCGCCGCCAGTTCGTCCTCGATGATCCGCGCCACGTGTTTGGCCATCTGCATGGCGGCGGGGGAGACGCCCGGCACCGGCTTGCCCTGCTTGTCGAACAGCAAAGCCATATCGCCGATGGCGAAAACTTCCGGGTGGCCCGGCAAGCTGCAATCCGGATTCACCTTCACCCGGCCGGCGCGGTCCAACTCGACCCCCAGTCGCTGCGTCAGCGGCGTGGCGGAGACGCCGGCCGCCCAAAGAATGTTCTCGGCCGCGATGATTTCGCCGCCTTCCAATTCAACCGCGCCTTGACGGATTGACTTCACTCGTGTCGAAGGCCGGACCTGCACGCCCAGCCGCTCCAGTTGCCGCTGCGCGCTGGCCGATAAATCCGGCGGCAGGTGCGACAGAATCACCGGCGCGGCTTCGATCAGAATGATGCGGGCCTGGCCGGGATCGATGCGGCGGAAATCCTTCCGCAGGACTCGGCGAGCGAGTTCCGCGCACGCCCCCGCCAATTCCACCCCCGTCGGCCCGCCGCCCACGATGACGATCGTCATGAGCCGGCCCCGCTCGGCCTCGCTCGACGACGCTTCCGCCTTTTCAAAGGCCAGCAGCACGTTGCGACGAATGCGGATCGCGTCCTCCAGCGATTTGAGGCCGGGCGCGAACGGTTCCCATTCCGGGTGGCCGAAGTAACTCGTCACCCCGCCCAGCGCAATCACCAGGTAATCGTAGCTCAGGCGGTTTGTCTCGAGGACGACTTCCTTCCCCGCGAGGTTGAAATCGACCACTCGTTCCATCAGCACGGTCACGTTTGGATGGTCTGAGAGGATGGAGCGGATCGGCTGCGCGATTTCCGGCGCAGACAAACCGGCCGTGGCCACCTGGTAGAGCAGCGGCTGGAACAGGTGATGATTGCTGCGGTCCACGACGGTCACGCGCGCGCCGGGATGACGAAAAATTTGGCAAAACGTCAGCCCGCCAAAACCGGCGCCCAGGACGACGATGTGAGGAACTTTCTGCTCGGTCATGGCAACACGATTTAGAGTTTGCTCAGACTAACGAGTCCGCAGGATACACCACACTTCGGTGGTGGATTCCCTCTCCCCTTGGAAAGAGGGACAGGGTGAGGGGTGGCGTCGAAGGGCTGCGCATGGATCTTGGCGACGGGGGCGAGAATTTTCCCCCTCTCCCCGGCCCTCTCCCCGCTCGTTCCTCGCGGGGAGAGGGAGAAGACGAAGCGCCGCCTGCTGCCCGTGACGTTGTCGTCTATCTTGAGGATTCATCAGTAAATCATCTGGCCTTGGCCCGGCCGGCGGTCACTGTTTCACGATGAGCACACTGCATTGGGCGTGGTCGCTGATGCGATCGGCCGTGTCGCCGAGCAAGCGGCCCCAAAGCTCCGAGTGGTCGCTGTGGCCCACGACGATGAGGTCGTAGCCGCCGTCTTTGGCGAAAGTCACGATGACCTTGGCCGCATGGCCGGCGCGGGTTTCGCAGCCGATGGCAAGGCCAAATCGTTTTGCCAACTCCGCGACTTCGCGCCGGCGCTCCTCAAAGTAGTCGCGCGCGGCTTCCGCCTCGCCTTCCGGCTCGCCGGGCAAGTCGGCATGGCGCGGCAACGGCTGGCGCACCCATAACGCGGTCAGTTCCCCCTTGGATTCGCGGGCCAGCGCGGCGGCGCGTTCGAGCGCGGCGCACCCGCCTTTCGAGCCGTCGTAACCGACCAGTATTTTTGTGAACATAGCTCAGCCTTTCATTGAAACCCAAGGATCGCCGCCTTCAGGCGGCAGCGATGGCGTATTTTTTTGAACATAGCTCAACCTTTCGTTGAAACGGCCGCTGGCATGGATTTACCGCTGACCTTGCGTTGGTAAAGCCGCCCCCAGGCGGCCATCGTGCGGACGGTCGGCTGGAAAATCTTCTGCGCGATTATCGTCGGCACGATGGCGCTCAGGATCACCACCGTCACCAGCACCGAGTATTGCCGCTGGTCAATGATCTGGTGTTGGAGACCGAATAGGGCCGAGATCGTGCCGAACGTCAGCCCGGTGGACATGAGGAGCGCCGTGTAGGTCGCCTCGCCCGAACGCATGTAAAACAGCCGCGACAACGGCCAGACGCCGACGAACTTGGTGACCATCTTCAGCAGCAGCAAAACGGCGATGACGCCCACCGCGGCGGACAAGGCCGGCAGCGAGACAAATAAACCCGCCTTGATGAAGTAGAAAGGGGTGAAGATGGCGAAGGCGATGCTCCTCATCCGCTGGACCAGGATTTTGTTCCGCAAGAACACCCCCGCGACGACGAGTCCCAGCAAATAGGCCGGCAAAACGGCCTCGCTTTTGGCCGTCGATGCCAGGCCGCCCAGAAAGAACAGCACGAGGAAAATGAATTTCACTTCCGGTTCGCTCACGCGCGTCGCGCCCAGGCGGACGATGAGGAATTGCGTCCATTTCGGCATGAACCAAAGCGTGACCGCCGTGACGGCGACGAATATCACGAGCCAGATGTTGAAATCGGCGAACAAAATCCCCAACGCCAGCACCGTGCCGAGGTCGGTGATGAAACAAGCCGCCAGCAACGTCTTGCCCATGGCCGTGCCGCCAAAACCGCCCTCGATCATCACCGCATAGACCACCGCCACGGAGGTGGTGGAGAGAGCGATGCCGGCAAGCCACGCCTGGTGCAAAGGCCAGTCCAAGCCGAATTGCGCGAACAACCAGACGCCCAGGAACGGCAACAGAAATGACAAGACCCCGATGCTCAGGCTGGCGCGCAGATTGGCGCGCAACGACACCGGATCAATTTCCGCTCCGGCCAGAAACGTCAACACGCCGCTGCCCAGCATGGCGAGGAAGTTCGTCCACTCGGTGGTGCGCAAAAGGTCGTGATACTGGCCGAAGTGAAGGTTGCCGACGATGACGCCGACGAAGATTTCGATGAGGGCGACCGAGATGCCGAGGCGTATCGAGATGAGGCTGGCCAGCAGCGCCAGTCCCATCCAAAACGCGGCGACGAACCAGATGTTGTCCACCCGCGACGATGCCCGCGTCCATAATTGAAAGTCAATCTCGCAACAGGAGGCCTGCCGTTACGGGGCGTGAATGGAAGTGGGTGCAAAGCTGCCGGCTAAAGCCGACGTTCCGGCCGCACTGGAACGCTGGCTTTAGCCGGCAGCCTCGCTCTGCGCACCCACATTTAATCACACCCGCCGCCGCGGGGCGCGACACGGTTTTTGAATGAGGAGACGTGGCTGGCGAGCGGGGGTAATCGGAGCCATTCCGAGCGGCAGCAGGACTCAGGTTTGGCCCCCATTTCCAAATCACGAAAGAGCAAAAATCGAATAAGCGGGAACAGGTCCGCGCCTCTGCTGTCGCCATCGTTTGAAAGCCACAGCACTCGGGTCGAGAAAAATAGAACCATCCCGCAGCTTGGTCGTCCCGATGAGCGTCGTGTTGTACGTCTCGGTTCGCCGGCTGCCAGTGGTTTCGTTGACCCTGCTGCCCACGTACGTCCAGTCAGGCTCAGGATGACTGTGCCCGTTCAGAACCGCGAACATGAGATGGATGAATCGAATATTGCCGCTCTGCGGCCCAATCATAAAATAGTCGCCAATGTATCGGACCGAACAAACCGACTGCTTTGAATGGCTGCGGCGATGCCCCGCCCACTCGTTGCACGCGGTTTGCACCGACCCGCCGTACGGCATTTTGGAATTCTCCGAGAAGGAGCTGACCAAGCTGCGCGCAGGGCGCGGCGGCGTGTGGCGGCTGCCGCCCAAAGTCGGAGGCAGCCATCGCGATCCGTTGCCGCGTTTCACCATCCTCACCGACGAGCAGAAACAACACCTGCGCGGCTACTTCCGTGACTGGGGCAAGCTCGTCCTGCGCGCCCTTGTTCCTGGCGGGCACGTTTGCGTGGCCGGCCATCCGATTCTGCAACACCACGTGCAAGGCGCGATGAGCGAGGCAGGCTTTGAAGTGCGCCCCGCCATCATGCGCCTCTACTACAGCTTTCGCGGCGGCGACCGGCCCAAGAACGCCGAAGCGGAATTCCCTGAGGTCTGCGTCAGCCCCAAAGGCGCGTACGAGCCGTGGATGCTTTTCCGCAAAGCCATCGACACAAAAACCGTGGCCGAGAATTTGCGCCGATGGAAAACGGGCGCTCTGCGCCGCCTCTCAGCGGACAAACCGCTGCCTGACGCCATTCCGAGCGGGCGAACCCCCAAACGGGAAGAAGCGATTTCCAACCATCCGTGCCTCAAGCCGCAGCACTTCATGCGCATCATCGTGCGCGCGCTCCTGCCGTTGGGCGAAGGAACGATTCTCGATCCCTTCATGGGTTCGGGTTCGACCATCGCCGCCGCGAAAGCCGTCGGTTACACCGCCACCGGCCTGGAACTTGACGCCGAGTATTTCCGGCTCGCGGAAAAGGCGATTCCGTGCTTGGCGGCGCTGTATCCGGAATTCAAAGGGCAGGCGATTGACGTTGAATTGAATGGCAGTGTGGAACGAGACGAACCGGAAGCGCAGTTGGCGCTCGTCCTGGCAGAAGTGCCCTCGGCTTACAAAACGCGGCCGCGAAAGGAAACGACTCGCGGGGGCGGCAGAGGTCGGCCGCAGCCCGGATGAGGGCCGCCAGGGAGAAAATCATTCTGCAACGACCAGATGGCCGGGGGTGAGGCGTCGACACCGTTGCAGCGCCGATTGGCTGGGGCTACGCCTCGCCCAAAAGCATCCACAACTGCGGACGCGCCTGACGCAGGTCGATGCGAAAGGAAATCCAGGGATTTGTCCGCTCAAATGTCCGCATAAATGTCCACCATCTTTACCCGCGTAATCCACTGTCTATCAAAGCTGAGTCCGTGAGACAAGCGCTTGCCTGTCCACGAAAATGTCCGCCCCGTTGTCCTGGCAAATGTTGCGGTCAAACGTCGGCCTCACGAGTGGGGCGGCATGCACACGGAACCCGCCCGAACGCGCCGCCTGCGCCAGCCGGTCGTGCTGGCGGCTGAGCTTCTCGATGTAGCGGTCGCAGAAACGCAGCGTCACATAGTAGGCCAGTTGCGCCACCTGGAAGCTTTTCAACTTTCGGTGTGCGTCACAATTTTAGGAAGTACGGAGCGGAGTGCTTCGATGAACTCTTGTGCATTCTCGCTCCTTAACCACCGCATAATCAGGTCTTGGTATTTGAGGCCGAAAATTGTTTCAGCCTCGGAAGCCAATCCCTTAGTTTTGTAGTAGCGGAGAGCCCCGAGGTAATCATTCTCTGCGACTACGCGGGCGATCTCATTTTCCCACCGCTTGTAGATCTCGTTCGGGTTTATTGCCGCACAGGCGGTCGTAAAGGCAGCGGTTAGTGCTTCAGCACCATCACCACCCTTGCCGACGAGTCGTAGTTTGGTCTCGACCTCCTGCCGGGTGAGGTTTGAAATGACGCGCACACGGTTCCTCTTTAGCAGGTCAAACACTCGAAACCGCACTTTCCCGATCGCCTCGATCGGATCGAGTCCTAGCCTGGCCGCCGCAAGACCCAAGACCGGTTCAGCGAGAAGTAGATTTTCGACTAGAGCAACGGGAAGCACTTTCACGCCCAGCCGCTCGAGCTTCTCCACGTCTGCGGCTGGACGCCCATCGTGATCTACCAAACCGCAGCATGTGTTGTGGTGCAGTTGCGCCAATTCCATAAAGCTCTTGGTCGCGTGAATGACGTTTTCGCACGACCCACACGGCGCGATGCAATGTTCGGAGAACACGCGCCCATAAATGAAATGGTCGAGACTGCTTCTGCTTCCTTCCACGAAAAGGATTGGCTTGCGGCTTCCGATTACTTCTAAGAGCAGCGCTTCCGGCAGCTCATCCGCTTCAGGAACTTCTTCCCAATTCGATTTGCCGTCCGCGTATTCGCGCAGCCAGACTTTAGTGGCGTCTTCACGCGAGGCCGCAAATCCAAGGTCGTGAGTGATGTAAACGATAGTGCAGTCTGGTCGAGCGAGCTCAATAGCGTCCCAAAGACGCGCTTGAATGGCAGGATGAAGGTGCAACTCCGGCTCATCGACAATAAAGATTCCATCTTTCGGCACACTCAATGCCTCGCCGACAAGATGAAAAGTGCTCCGCTCACCATCGCTCATTTCCTTAGCGTGATAGACTTGCTTGTCTTGACGATTGCGGGTTTCAATTTGACTACCGGTGATTACCAATTCTCGGGTCGGCAAGACCGCCTCCCATATCTTTTTAAGCAAGTCTAGCCGAGTCTTCGGCGGAGCCAGGTATTCGCTCTGCGATTGCATCGTTACCCGATATTGGTCGCTAAGGGAAAAACTCTCAGAAACCAGTAAGGTGACAAGTGGATGAAAGTCATTAAGTAAGGCGGTCGCTGGACTGTTGTTCCATCTGCTATGCTGTCGATAATGAGCCGGATTATCCTTTGATGGGTTTCCGAAAAATAAATTCCGTTCTGCCTCCGCCAAATCGTTTGGCAGCACTTTTTCGGGGAAGCTCAGCGCACGATGGGCCGACACTCGGTGGTGCAGAGTGATATTTTGCGCCTCGAGCCACGCCCCGAAACGAGTTTTTCCCGATCCGTTAGCTCCGATGACCACGAGCACGCGGTCTTTGAGGGGAAGCTTATGGCCCTGCGGATACTTTGAGGTTGGTGGCATTTGGACGTAACGGATAGCTGGGTCACTCATAGCGAAAGTGGATTTAGTACGTGGTTTCTATCAGCCTCGGCCACGCGCAACCCGCCTGCCGGCAGTTTCGTCAGCAGCACCCCTCGCAGCGTGGCGCAGGAGCCAGATTGGGGGTCCTTATGGAACAGTTCAGAATGGAACATCATCTGGATCATGCCTTGGCTCGGGCGCTCGCGGTTTGCCGAACACCTTGTAAATCGCCTCGGCCACGCCGAACGCACCATCGACCTGGTCGTTTTCGGTGCAGGCATTTTGGAGAGTGACCTTCTCCTCATCGGTGAAATCCGTGATTTCCACCACCAGCTTGCGGAGCGCAATTGCCATGGCGAACGATGTCGCCCCGGCAAACGCGCTCACTAATGCCCGGCGCATTTCGCCGTGTGTTTGTGGATTTGTGAGCAAGCCATTGACTATTGCGATAGCCAGAGGTTCCGGCTTCACAAGATTCCCGCTGATACCTTGCACCTTTCCGGCGAATCCATACGGATCCGCCTCCAGGCGAACGGGTACAACCACGAGCCCGCGCCCAAACGCCCATCCGACTTCCTGGTCCGTCCAGGCGCTGGCGTGGAAATCTGGTGTGATGAGTGCCGCGAGGGCCTGCATCGACCGGAGGGCCAACTCGATTTCCCGCTGCCATTCCAAGCTTGGCTCGATGTCCTCGTGCGCGACGAAAGCAGCTACCCCTCGCAGTGCCAACTCGTCTTTCAATTTGGCCACAGCAACCTTGTGCTTCGAAACATGGCAGAAGAACAGCCGAAACCTTCCATCCGGCCACAGGCGGCGCACCTCGATCTCTGAAGGCGCAATGCGCTGGCCAACAACGAACGCGCCCGGGGCGGTAGGGGAGACCGTTACTACGCTGAGCTGATCGTTCGCATATAATCGGTTGAAATAGGCCAGTTTCCCGAGAAGCTCTTTTTCGATGTTGGAGAGGCTGGGCTCGATTGAGGCGAAAACAGGAACGGGCACTTCAAGGCGCAGCGCCCAGGTGTAGGTGCCGCCGTCCCAATTATCGTATCCGATGTTTTCCAACCACGCGTGCGCACTGTCGAGCAACTCGGCCACCTCCGTTCGACGCTGATGTCGGAAAATGTCAGCGAGTGTCGCAACAACCTCGCCAACTGGTTTTGGAAACTCGGCTTCACGCATGAGAGGCAAAGGCCTTTTCGGCGGTGGGCACCCGCAACTCGCCCGACAGCAGCTTCGGCAGTAGCGCCGTGTGCCGTTCCACGAAGGCGTCGGGGGTGTAATTTAGTAAAATAGCGCCGAGAACGACGTTTTTGTAATGCACCGCGAGGAAGTTCCCGCGGAGTTTGGCGGCGATCACCCAGGGCGTGGCCTCGAAGCCGAGATCGGCACCGTTACTGCCGGAAGGTGGTTTTGAACTTGCCTTAGCCATTGTGCCAACAGTGGTGAAAACGGCTGCCAACAGCAACCAAGATCGCCAGGCGCATTAGCGCGAAGAGGGAGCCCGTCAACTGCGGAATGCGTACCTCTGAATTTCGGATCGCGAATTGGCTGAAAACGATGGGGCTTGCGAGGACGCTCGCCCTCCCGGATTGGGGAACGCATCAATCGCGGAATGCGGATTGCCGAAAAGATGAACCCTCTAACCTAACTTCCTAGAAAAAACCGTCAAAACCTCAAGAATGCTGGGTTTTTGCCAAAATGTGTAGCAAGTAATATTGTAATTAATGCCAATATTTATCTTGACCGTTCGGTCATACATAACTTAGACTGTAGCCCGTGTTC
>WNGK01000387.1_pt1 | contig 44506 bp, 37 predicted proteins | sample 5400601 | NCBI WGS metagenome assembly WNGK01 (sample SAMN13153376, study PRJNA577476) | soil metagenome | isolation source: 60 cm soil or saprolite under Garry oak tree replicate 1 | place: USA:California | collected 2016-06-15 | reverse complement strand
GGCAAAGGCTGTGGAAACCTCTATCAATCTCATGTGCAAATCTTACTCTTGACAGGCATCTGTGTCAAGTGCACAATCATCAGTCAAGGTAAGCCGCATTCCCTTGCTCCTGTTGGATTTGAGCGCATGTGATGTGTTTGCCAAGCGCGCGCACGGTCATTTCTTTTGTGGAAAACGGGCATTGTTCTTCGGAAAACCCGAGAATTCCCTCCAGGCTGGTTGGCGACTGTTGATAAGCAGCAAATAGTCCACACAGCAATATAGCCATCTGCTATACTTCGCACATGAAATTCAAGAGTCTGCAAGAGAATTTGCGCAAAGCGATTTGGGAAAGAATCGATGAAGGAGATCTCACTGGCATGAAGCTGGCGGAGCAGACCGGCTTCAGGCAGGCGCACATCTCCAACTTTCTGAACCGCAAGCGAAGCCTGAGCCTGGAAGGTATGGACCGGGTACTGAACGTGCAGCACCTGTCCGTTCTCGATTTGTTGGACCCGGCTGAAGTCAATAAACGTGCCAGCATTCCTCCCCCGAGCGACGACGAATTCGACAACATTTTCGTAGTGGAGGGCGCCGTCGCGGCCACCCAACCGCTAGTCATGAGCATGAACGCGCGCGAGATCCAGAAATTCAAGAGAAATTTCCTGCGCAAGCTCCGGCCCGAGATGCACGGCAAACGCGGCGACTGGGAGCGCTTTGTCGCCATCAAGACCGACAGTGATGCCATGAGCATGTATCCGCGGCTTCTGCCCGGGGCGACGGTATTAATTGACCGCCACTACAACTCGTTGCAGCCTTACCGCAAGGGTGAGCTGAACCTGTATGCGGTTCACGTAAAGGGCGTGTCCAAGATCAGGTATGTGGAACTGGCGGGGAAAAGCATCGTGCTCCGCCCTCACAACCAGACCTACGCGGTTGAAGTTCTGCCCGTGGATGATAAGGAGAGTGTCTCCGACTGCCTCGTGGGACGCGTGTGCTACATCGGGATGGAAACGTGAATACAGCTCTTAGCTCTTAGCTGTTCGCCTCCGGTCTGGTCTGCGACGGTCGGCCCGTGGTTTGCTCTGGCTTGCACTGCCAGTGCACAATTGACGCTCTACCGATGATGGCCGGACTCCTGCACATTTCGCTCATGATCTCGACGCTTGTTGCTGCTGTGAGCGTGATGTACTGCGTCCTCTGTATCTGGGCGGGCGCTCGTTTTGCGTCTCGGCGGAGACGAGCCCTGTCACCCACCGGCGAAACGCCACCGGTTTCGATCCTGAAGCCGCTCAAGGGAACCGATCCTCAGATATACGACAACCTTCGCTCCCACTGCGTGCAGAATTATCCGGAATACGAACTTTTGTTTGGAGTCACCAACCCGGACGACCCCGCAATCCCGGTGGTCGAGGAATTGATCGGGGACTTCCCAGGCAGCGCGATCCGGCTGGTGCGATGCGACAAAAGGCTGGGGGCGAATGGCAAAGTCAGCAGCCTGGCGCAAATGGCAGCGGTTGCTGCGCACGACTTCTTTCTAGTGAATGACAGCGACATCCGCGTTGAACCGGACTATCTGCGCCAAGTCATGATGGAGCTGCAAGAAGCGGCCACCGGCTTGGTCACTTGTCTTTACCGGGGGATTCCGGCGGGCACCCTGGCGTCGAAGCTGGAATCGCTCGGCATCAGCACCGATTTCATGGCCGGAGTTTTGGCGGCGCGACAAATTGAACGCGGACTGCGCTTCGGGCTGGGATCGACGCTGGCATTTCGCAAGCAGGAGCTGGAAGCGATCGGCGGGTTCGAGGCGATTGCGGATTATCTTGCGGATGACTACGAGCTGGGACGGCGGATCGCGGAACGAAGCTTGAAAGTGAAGCTCTCGCAGTCGGTGGTTGAAACATACTTGCCGGCTTACAGCGTTTCTGAATTCCTTTCCCACCAGCTAAGGTGGGCACGGACCATCCGAACCTCCCGGCCCGCAGGCTATGCCGGCCTGCTGTTTACTTTTACCTTCCCCTGGGCGGTAGTGACCTTAATCATGGCGCGCGGAGCGAATTGGGCCTGGGGGCTGATGGCGGCTGCCTTCTTAATGAGGGCAGGCATGGCTCTGGTGGTTGGCTCTTGCGTCCTTCGGGACCCGACAGTGGTGCGCCAACTGTGGCTGCTTCCCTTGCGCGATATGCTTGCCTTGCCTGTCTGGATGGGCGGTGTGCTGGGGCGCACGGTGACTTGGCGCGGTGAGCATTTCTATTTGAGGAAAGGCAAACTGGTACGGATGGTTTCTTAGCCGGATCCCCCTCAGGTAGTCAGCAATTCAAAACGACCGTCGGTGTGGAGATAATATCGCCGTCCTCGCCAGAGGACGGTGTTGCCGAAGAAACCGGCGAGCCAGAAAATGAAGGCCGCCAAGTCCTCCAAGAGCAGCAAGAACCAATTAAGACGCGCGTGCAGGACTCTCGCTGACATTACATGGGCGCTGAGGATGCGTATAGCAGTCGCCAAGAACACCATAGGCCACCAACCTGCATTCCAGGCGCACAGCAGCAGAGACAGTGGAAACGGCATCATAAATAGCTGTCCGAGATATCCCGCTGGCCGGGAACGGCGGGTGCTGCGCATCCACCGCAAGCGATGGGCCACACTCTGCCGAAGGTCTGAGCTGCCGATATGGTGGTCGATTACGAAAGAAGAGAGCGCGACACCGTGACCCGCTTCCGCGGCAAGCTTACCCATCACGAAGTCCTCGGCCAGATAATCTTTCAGCCGGTCGAAGCCTCCAATCGATTGCAAGACTGAGCGACGGGCTGCAATGGTTGGACCCACGGCAAACTTCATTCCCTCGAGCATTCGAGCGACGAGAATCCCGGCAATGAAGTCGGTGTTCAACCCAGTAGCTTCGAGCCGTGACCACAAAGTCGCGCCCGCGACAGCGCGGTACGGACAAGTAGCAACGCCCAATCGAGGGTCCTGAAATTCCGCGGCGATGGTGCGCAATAGACTTCCGGTCACGCGGACGTCGCTGTCACTCATTACCACCAGGTCATTGGCGGCACACGAGAGCATTTTGCCCAGACTGAAAACCTTCGCGTTGGGATAGGATGGTTCGCCAGTCACCATGAGACGGGTTGGAACTTGCGGGTATTCCTGCTGTAGCTTTCCTACCACGGCCACGGCGGGATCGCCGGCTTCCCTAACCGCGAAGAGAATCTCAAATGCGGGATACTCCTGCGAAAAAAAAGTCCGCAAATTGTCTTCGAGGCCATCGTCGAGGCCCGACAAGGGCTTAAGGATGCTGACCGGAGGAAGAGAACCGGCGGCGGGTGGATGCACTGCCAAGTACCGCCGCGCCGCCACAAGCGAGAGCAAGGTATATACCAAAGAACCGCTCAGCAAGGCGAGCAGGACCGCTGTCAAGGCAATATCTCCCGGTTGGTGAAAACCGATTTTCCGCCACTGCGTGCCAGAAAATAGTGACGCAATCTGTTCAGTTCCTTAGGACTGTCCTGATCGGTCCAGAGAAAAACCATCGCCGGGCTGCTCCAAAGCTCAGCTAACGAAGCTTCGGTTTCAAAGACGCGAGGAGCATCGGGAAATTGCGAGCCATACCACAAATTGCCGCTGGGCTGGTGCAGGACCTGCACCGGCAAGCGGAGGTAAAAATTCAGAGTCGAGGCTTCATGATACTGGCCGTCAATCACTACCACATCCCCCGGCCGATAGTGCTTTTCAATGGCCGCAGCCAGCTGTCGGGACGAGAGAACCGGAGAAAAAGTGGCAAAGGCGGCGTGGACGCAGGTCAGTAGAACGACCATCATCGCGGCCAGGACCATGTTTCCGTACTCCGGCTTGCGCCGGTATCGCAGCCACAGGTTGACGCCAGCGCCGACAAAGAGAGAAACCACGGCCGCGATCAGCTGCGGCCGGAACATTCCCAGAGCCTGAGGAGTAAGGTCGAGAAAGTGCCCCAGCGAAAGATCGTACTGCTGCGGATTCTTGTGCAGCAGGTCGGCGAGGTCGGCGCCGGGCGCAGGCGGCCTGGACAAGAACAGCAGGGCCACGCCCACAACCGAGGCTAAGGCTACGATCACAAACAATCCCCATGAAGAAATTCTGCCGGCGCGCGATTCGGAGCCCGGTGAGGCAGATTCTCGGGCGAGCCAGCCGCCAATCAGCAGGGCCAGAGCGGGAACAGCAGGAATGGTGTAGTACTCCTGGCGAGTGGAAAAACTGAAGAACCCCACAATCACCAGCGCCCAAAGCAAAAAGAAGAAACTGCCACGTCGCGAAGAATTAAGCTGGGCTCGCAGTTCCCGCCAGCGCCAGGGAACCTGCCTGAGGGCGGGGAGCAGGAATACCATCCAGGGCGCAAGCCACAGCACCGTCAATCCCCAGAAGATAAGTAGAGGCACAGTGTCATAGCCTGGGGGTACACGCTTGTTCACATAACGCAGGAACTGTTCGTTAACGAAGTAAAACCAGAGGAAGCCTTTCACCCCTCCCTGGCTGGGATTTCGCACCGCGGCCAGAATGTGCCAGGGCGCAGCGATAGCAAGGAACACCAAAGTGCTGGAAATTAATCGCATTCGCAAAATATGGCGCAGGTTTCCAGTGCAGAGCAAGTACAAGAAGATCGTGCCCAGCGGAAATACCAGCCCGATCAGGCTTTTGGTCAACACGCTTAGCGCGCAGGCGGCAGCAAGTCCCCAACACACCCAGCGAGACGGCCTTTCCTGTTCGAGCGAGAGCAGAAAAAAGAGAGCGCTCATCGCCAGCCAAAGACCGACGATGATATCGGGGATTTGAAAACGGGTGAAAATGTATGGCCCCAGACATGTCGCCAGAACCATCGCTGAATAAAACCCGCCGCGTTCCCCATACGCCCGCGTTCCAAGGGCGTAGGTAGCCAGCAGCAGAGCCAGCACTCCGAGCGTCAGCGGGAGGCGCGTGCTCCAGTCGTGTACGCCGAAGATTTCGTAGCTGGCGGCCACTGCCCAATACATGAGCGGGGCCTTTTCCAGATAACGAATGCCGTCGGTATACAGAGTCACCCAGTCGTGGCGGAGGACTATTTCGCGGGCGGCTTCGGCGTGGACGGTGTCCACATCATCGAGCAAAGGGGGAGTAAAAATGCCGGCAAAATAAATCGCAGTCCACAACAACAGGATGAGGCCCAGCGATGAGGAGCGGAGGGTTGCCATCGCCGCGGGCGGGCAGGCGGAAAGTTCGTGCTCGGCGCCAGGATCGCGGCGCGAAACTGAAAGGCCCATGCTGAGAAGCAATTATACGAGAGCCAGAGGACTATCCGGATGCCGCCGCACCAGCAGAGCGCGCCATTTCGGGTTGTTCCAACAACTCGCGGATTTTCCCAGCCAGCGACCGCAGGTCGGAAGGGCTTTTGCAGACAATCGTGGGCCGGGTCGGCGATCCCCTTTCGCCGGACCGTATGATCCGCATATCCGGAGATGAACAGAACTTTAAGATGTGGGCGCAGCGCAGCTAGGTTTTCCGCCAGCTTCTGGCCACTCATTCGAGGCATCACGACGTCGGTGATAACCAGATCAATCCTATTTGCCTGGGCTCTGACCTGGTCGAGGGCTTCCCTGCCGTTCGCAGCGGACATCGGACCGGCGCACCGCATCTTCATCTTCGACCGCCAGCAGGGTTTCTGAACCTCTGGGCACGGGCTTTTCCGCCGGAGAAGGGCTGGCAACCTCGCGCACCGGAGGCGCTGCAAGAGGCAGATAGATCTTGAATGTGCTCCCTTTGCCGGCTCGCTCTCGGCCGAGACAAAACCCTTGCTCTGCCTGACAATCTCATAAACCATCGCCAGCCCCATACCGGTGCCTGAGCCTTCGGGTTTCGTTGAATAAAACGGCTCGAATATCCGGGGTAGGTCGCCCTCTGAGATCCCCTGACCGGTATCGGTGACGGTGAGCAGAATGTAAGCCGCCGGGCTGAGATTCGTGCAAGGCCCGCTAAATCCGCTATCGCGTCTGTCTGAAAGACGAGTCTCAATGCAGAGCGTCCCCCCATTCGGCATGGCATCGCGCGCATTGATTGCCAGGTTGAGCAGCGATTTGCCCGGAGTCAGCCCTGACCCGTCCTACGTCTCGGCCGAGTTCAAGGCGCATCTCAATGTCCTCCCCGATCACACAAGGCAGCATTCTGCAAGTCTCTTCCACCCACCGAGCTGAGGCTGACCACCTGCAGGTGTTGCACTTGCTGGCGGCCGAAAGTGAGCAACTGCCTCGTCAGCTCAGATGCCCGGCGCGAGGCCGCAAGAACTTCGTGCAAATGGCGCGATATCCGGTCTTCCTCAGGAAGAGACTCAAGCGCCAGTTCGGCGTAAGCGCTGATCACCATGAGCATGTTGTTGAAGTCGTGGGCGACACCACTGGCCAGGGTGCCGATCGCGTCCATTCGGCGCGCCTGGCTGAGCTGGGTTTCCAGTTCGCTTTGTCCGCTGGTGTCTCTGCCGGTACAAACCAGGCCGTCAATTCGCCCTTTGCGGTCCCGTACCGGCCCGATGGCCACACCCAGTTCGCATGTGTCCCCTTGCTTGCGACGCAGCTGCAGATTCCCGCAGTACGTTCTTCCCTGGAACACCTGCTCCAAATCCTCCGGTACGACTCTGATTTTGGGCCTTCGGCGGCGATCCAGCTTAGGTCTTTGCCCACCGCCTCCCCCGAGGAATATCCTGTGTACCCTTCAAAGGCGGGGTTAACCCGCTCGATCATTCCAGCGGGATCCGTGAAAAATATCACGTCCTGGCATTGATTGACCGCGTACTGCAGGTTGCGCAGCGCGACCGGCCATGAGGTTGGGCCGCGGGCCCCGACCGGCTCCATATTCCGGGTAATCGAGAGACCATACGTCTATCACGATTAGTACATCGGACCTTAGTTGCGTGGGCATATCGCCGCGACGTAAAGACACGTGAGCGGTGATCCAATAAGCGTTCCGATTCGGGAGGAGTCGGTTTCAGGAACAGATCCAAGCCGATCCCCGGCTCTCGCGGACCGTCATCCTGCCAAAAGACCCCGTCTTGCTGCATGACTTTCGAGAGGTGCGCCTGCGGTTCGTTCTTGACACTGGCGGACGCCGGGAGAGACACTCCGCCTAGTTCTCAATGACTTCCGAAGCCACGATAGAAGCCGTGAGCGGTCCCATTGTCCAGCCCGGAGCTAATTCGGGTACGTCCGCATCGCTGTCTCTGAGGCAATCGGCAGCCCTGGAATTTCATGCCTCCCTCCAGTTGCTGGCGGAGCGAGCGCGATTCCTCACCGGCGCCGCCGGTGTGGCTGTCGCTCTTGACCGCGACGGGCAGTTTATCTACAGCGCGGCCACTGGAAGCTTGGTTCCAGAAATCGGCGCAATCGCTGATGTTACGAAGTATCACCTCTGCGAATGCATAAAGCCTGCCCAGACTAATGTCCTTCCCACCGATGCATCCGGCGACGAATCTCACGCTTCTCTCGCCGTGCCCCTCTCGAGAGACGAGAAGGTCGTGGGATTCTTCGAGCTTGCGCTGGGCGCGTGTCCGTTCGAGGCCGCCGACGTTAAGACTGTCACCCGGCTGTCCGCCATGGTCAGCACTGCGCTCGATCATCTGGATGCGGCCGAGCATAGCGAGCATCTGATCCGAGAATCCAGCCCCGAGCCGCCGGCAGTGCCGCCCCGTCCAGTATCGTGGCATGCGCCGGAAGCTGCCGCCGCTGCACTGTCTCCCGCAAAAAACTCCCCCCTGCCTTCCCCCACAGATGTTCACACTTGCCGCGAGTGCGGCTTTCCGGTTTCAGGAGTGCGCACGGTCTGCCTGGATTGCGAGAAGCACTGCGATGGTCCGAAAGCTGATCCGAAATCTGATCCCAAGCCTAACCCAAATCCTCCTGCTGAAATGTTTGCCACCGACCAGGCTAGCTGGATCAGCGCTCACGGATACACCATCGCCAGCCTGCTGGTGACGGCTCTTGCCGCTGCAATCATTTTCTGGCTCCGCTGATGCCTCACCCCTTGGCTGACTTTTATCGCGGAAAGAGAGTTCTGATCTCCGGCCATACAGGATTCACCGGCGGATGGCTGGCGGCGTGGTTGAAGCTGCTGGGAGCCGAAGTTTGCGGTTATGGCTCGCCTCCTACCGCCCGGCCGAATTTCTTTGATGCCACGCTTCTCGACCGCGGCATGACTTCCATTTTCGGCGATCTCCGCAACCGTGAAGCTCTGGCCAATGTCTTCGCCGAGTTCCAGCCCGAGATCGTCATTCACTACGCGGCGCAGGTCCCCGCCTATCGTGCACAACTCGACCCAGTGGAAACCTTTGCTACCAACCTAATGGGCACGGTTTACATTCTCGAAGAAGCACGGCACATAGACTCGGTTCGCGCCATGGTAATCGCAAACACCGACCAATGCTATGAAAACCGTAACTGGTTTCGGGGCCACCGCGAGGAAGATGCTCTCGGCGGACACGACGCGTACAGATCTAGTGCAGCCAGCGCGGAATTGGCCGCCGCTGCATACATTGGGGAGTTCTTTCACGACACGCGCACCGCGATTGCTACGGTACGCACCGGAAACGTGATCGGCGGGGGCGACTGGGCCGAGGGCCAATTGGTCCCCCAGATCGTGCGTGGTATCACCTCTGCAAAGCAAATTTTGATTCGCCAAGGTTCTGTTGTGAGACCGTGGCAGCACGTGCTGGAACCAGTCCGCGCCCACCTTCTTCTAGCTCAAAGACTGTACGAGCAGGGCCAGGAGTTTTCCGGGGCCTGGAATTTTGCGTCCCGGGACGAAGATGCGATTTCGGCGCGACAGTTGGCGGAGTGCTTCGTCAAGTGTTGGGGCGCCGGAGAATTGGCGTTCAGCCCTGACGAAGAAGAAGAAAATGACCCGCAGCCCATATTTCGCTTGAACACCCAAAAGGCGCAAACCCAGCTCGGTTGGCGACCCGCAATCCACATTGATGCGGCACTCGCCTTGACGGTGGAGTGGTATAAGGCGTTCTACGCCGATCCGGCGTCGACGTGGCGCACCACTGAAGATCAGATCCAGCGCTTCATGAGGTCTTCTGGAAGGTAGCCCGTCCGAAGGCGAGGAGACTTATTGCGGCGGAGTCGTGTCTCTGGGAAAGGACTTGAACTCGACCTGCGTGATCTGTGAGGTGACCTTATTTTCGGCGTCCGTGACGAAACGGGTCAAGCTGCCCCGCAACAAGTAGTAGGCTTCCTCATCCGGTTTCTTGCCGGGTCCCTGGCCAAAACTGCCCTCGAACGTGAACCCCACGCCATGAACACTCTCGGTGGTGAAATTTAGCTTGTTTCCTTCACTCTTGCCCGACTTGAAAAACTGGTTAATAAATGTCCCGCGGTCGCTCTCCGAATCCCCGAACCGGGAGATGAAGCCGCTGACCGACCCCTTATCCTCAATCGTGATCTGGACGAATTCGCCATCTTTCAGGAAGGAGTACATCCCAGAGTAGTCGTTCGGGGTCGAAACGGCGGTCTGGGCCGCACATTTCTGGGCCGAACCTTGAAAAACGAACGGTAGGGCCAGGAACCAGCAAATTAGGGGCAGCGCAAGCCGGAGTCGCATTCCCAAGAGAGTACACCATGTCGACCAGGGCTGATCGTCTTGAGGGATATCTTATCTTCTCTTCGCTTCCTCCTTGACAAATTCCTTGTAGCTGCATAAAGTTGCGATCAATTGCTTCAACAAATGTGTTCTCTAACAGGTGCCCCGGTATGAAGAATGTTTACGAGGTTCTGAGACAGAAAGAACTGGAGCTGTCGCGGCTAGAAAAGGAAGTAGAGGCATTACGTGTGGCTGCTCCGCTACTTTCCGACGGCAACGAAGCCAGCTCCGATACTGCAACCGCTAAGCCGACGTTGACCGCTACCACGTCTGCTCCGCAGCAGCCGATTCGCATCCCTCAACCGCAAGTAGCGGTTGCGCAACCGACCGCGCGTGCAGCGGGCTGGGAAGACAACGCCAAACGCTGGCCGTGAACTAACTTCGCCGGTGACCGCCGTTTAGCTGCGCCCGAAGCTTGGCCGGGAACTGCCCCGTGGCGGACTGGGTTTGCGAAAAAGTCCGGCATCGCGGCTCTTCTTGGAGGGGCAGTGATCCCTATGTCCCCGCTGAACAGCCCGGCCATTGACGATTTATTCGACGCCTTCAGCTTTGGGCGCCACTGAGCTTCTCTCACCCGCCTTGCAACGCGGCAACCGGAATATTCCGATTGCCTCTCTTTTAGACCAAGAGTTACTTCTGCACCCAGCACATCACCCGGCACATCCTTTATCCTATAAATGTCTCCTATGCCTAGCCGACAGCCTAGAGCCACCGATTCCTCCAGTGCCGCAGTAATGGACGCTCCCAACGGCGAGCGTGAGCGAATTTTTGATGCTTTTCGCCAACGGGGATACCTCGAAGCCGACCTCGACCCTCTCGGCTTTCTGCAACCAGAGAAACACCCCGATCTGCAAATCCAAGGCGAGTTTGCGCAGGAAGCCCGCGCCGCGTATTGCGCAACCATTGGCGTCGAATTCACATACATCCCCGATCCTGAGCGCCGTCGCTGGATCCAGGAGCGGCTGGAAGGTCCGCAGGCGGCGGTTGACCAGCAACGCGCGCTTGATCTGCTCATTCGCGCCGATCTTTTCGAACTCGTGCTGCAGCAAAGATATTTGGGCACCAAGCGGTTTTCGCTCGAGGGCGTCACCGCGCTGATTCCGCTGGTGGATGAAATTCTCGAGGGCGCGGCGCAACAAGGCGCTGTGGAACTGGTCATGGGCATGAGCCATCGCGGTCGCCTCAATGTAATCGTCCACGTTGCCAGACGAGCGGCGGAGGAAGTTTTTGCAGGATTCGAAGACGTCGATCCGCGCAGCGTTCTGGGTGGCGGCGACGTGAAGTATCACATGGGTGCCACCGGCGAATACGTCACTCGCAGTGGCGCCAAAGTCCACATTCATTTAGTTTCGAATCCCAGCCACCTGGAAGCTGTGGACCCTGTTACCGTCGGACGCGTGCGCGCCAAGCAGGAACGTGCCGGCCCGGGTGGCAGCCGCCAGTTTCTTCCCTTGTTGGTGCATGGTGACGGAGCTTTCGCGGGGCAGGGCGTATTTGCCGAGACCCTCAACTACGCCGAAATTCCTGGCTTCAGCGTAGGCGGCACAGTGCACGTGATCGTGAATAATTTGATCGGGTTCACCACCGTTTCGTCCGAGCTGCACTCTTCGCGTTTCGCGGCCCAGCTTGCCCGGCGTCAGAACATCCCGATCTTCCATGTGAATGCCGAAGACGTTGATTCAGTTATCCGCGTCGGCGGCATGGCTCTGGAATATCGCTACAAATTCGGCAACGACGTAGTCATTGACCTGATCGGCTATCGTCGCCATGGCCACAGCGAAGTGGACGACCCGACCATCACCCAGCCGCGTCTTTATAAAGCCATCAAAGACCATCCGCCGCTCTGGGAGATTTACGCGGAGGACGTGGATATTGAAGACGCGCAAGCGCGCGCCGGCGCGATTAAAGCCGAGCTCGAAGACGCGCAGAAACGTGCGGGCAGCCTGCGCAAGAAACCCCTCCTGCGTGAATTGCCGGAGTACTGGAGCACATTTTTTGGCGGCCGCCACAAGCCGCAATATGAAGTTGAAACCTTTGTCCCCGCGGATGAGCTGCGCCAACTCACCGAGCGGCTGACTACTTACCCGGCTGACTTTCACATTCATCCCAAAGTAAAGAAGCTGCTCGAGCAGCGCGCCGAGATGGGCACCGGCAAACGGGCCGTGGACTACGGCATGGCGGAAGCTCTCGCCTTCGCCAGCCTGGTCAAGGACGGAACTCCGGTCCGCCTGAGCGGCCAGGACAGCCGCCGCGGCACCTTCAACCAGCGGCACTCCGTCCTGGTCGACATCGAAAATGAGCAGGAATACGTTCCGCTGGAAAATATTTCAGAAACTCAAGCGCATTGCAGAATCTACAACTCAACCTTGTCCGAGGCCGGCGTGCTTGGCTTCGAGTACGGCTACAGCCGCGATTTTCCGGAGACGCTGGTTTTGTGGGAAGCGCAATTCGGTGACTTCGCCAACGTTGCGCAAGCCATCATTGACCAGTTCATTGTCGCGGGCGAGGCCAAGTGGAACCTGCTTTCGGGCGTCGTGCTGTTGCTGCCGCATGGCTACGAGGGCCAGGGTCCGGAGCATTCCAGCGCTCGCATCGAGCGCTTTCTTCAACTCGCGGCATTCGACAATTTTCAGATTTGCCAACCTTCGAGTGCGTCCCAGTATTTTCATCTCCTGCAACGGCAGGCGCTACGTTCGTGGCGGAAACCGCTGGTTGTGTTTACACCGAAGAGCATGTTGCGCCATCCTGACGCATCCTCTCCGATTGAGGAGTTCTCGAGTGGCAGTTTCTTGAGGGTGCGCCCAGATCGCGATGTCACCGATGCTCACCGCATTCTTCTCTGCACCGGAAAAATCGGTCATGAGCTACGCATGGAGCGCAAGAAGAAAAAAGACACGAGTACCGCCATCACTTTTGTCGAGCAGCTCTACCCGTTCCCCGAGGCGGACCTCACGGCAGAATTCAATCGCTATCCCAATGCTCGTGAGATCGTCTGGGTGCAGGAAGAGCCGTCGAACATGGGCGCGATGAATTACATGCTTCGCCGGCTACGTCCGCTGGCAGGGGGAAAGGCGCTGCTTGCAGTGAAGCGGTCGGCCAGCCCCAGCCCCGCGACCGGCTCGGCAAAAGCGCATGAGGTCGAGCAGAAGGCGCTGCTGTCCCTGGCATTGGGCAATGGCAAGTGATCCCGTAACATCGAAGGCCGCTGTCGCGCCCGATCTGGCGAGATCGTCTGCACGGGAAAGGCCTGCGCGACTGCCTGTCTTCTTCATCCTGTTTACTTCGTTCTTGGCGATGATTGCGGCCACAGCCATCAGTATGAGTCGCACCACGGATCGTTACTGGCAGAGCGTCCTATGCGTCGAAATCGAACGCAGCCTTACTCAGAAAGCGCAATTGTTCGCCAGCCGGGTGAATACCGATCGCACCCACAGGATCGAAGACATCACCTCGCAGGAAGGCCAGCACGCCGGTGCGCGAGCCACGGTGATCGATGTAAATGGGAAAGTGATCGCCGATTCCCAAATTCCGGTTGCCGCTCTGGAAAATGAAGGACGACGGCCTGAATTTGGGACCGCACTGCGCGGCGAAACCGGGATGGATACCCGCAAGCGCAATGGAATTCCCGTCCTTTACGTGGCGGTGCCGGTTTCAGGCGGCGCAGTGCGGCTGGCATATCCGTTGGCGGACGTTGAGATTGCCGCGGCGCACGCCCGGCAAGTCTTGCTGCTGGGTACCCTGGTCGCGGTCTTTGCTGCGTTCGCGATCTCTGCACTCGCCGAACAAACAATCGCACGGAGACGATCTTCAAGCCCTTGATTCGTCGGCGGCGCAAGCCGCGAAGCGGCGACAGAATACAGCCCGGGGCGCAAGCCCTGGGTTAACGGCAGAATGTGATTTAAGCCCTGAAAGGGCGAAAGAAAACACGAACTTCTACGCCACGGTCCTCAGCTTCCCCGGCAAAAAGTGATACGGGGGCCAGGGCCCGCTCACCGAAACCTCGCAGTTCTTGAGCTGCTTGGCAGCGCTCGAGGTACGGTTCTGGTATTTTTCGATGGATTTCGAATCAATCAGATGGGCAATATCAATCAGCATTCCGTCGGTATCTACCCGCTTGCAGGTAATTTCCTCTTCCAGCGGATTGAACAACCTGTGGACCTGCACTGAAAGCGCCTTGGCTTTGGTCTGGCGCTCACGGTCGCACATCGCCTTTTCTCGTAACTTGATCAGGTAGTCACCGCCGACCGTATCCGGAATCGTCACGTCCTGCAACTGTCTGAGCTGTCCGTCCCTCACCAGCACCTTCACGTGCATCTCGGCTTTCCCTTTGAGCCGGGCAACGCTCAGGCCGAAAGCGCGGCGGTTTGCGCGCACCGCATGTCGAAGACTGTCGTCCGTATCAAAAATCGTCCCAAATCGGAACGGAAGCACCGTCCCTGCCCGGAAACAGGCGCCCACGACTCGAGCGTGCTCCAAAACATGCTTTTCGTCCAAACTCGCGGTCGCGCGATCAAACTCGCTCACGATCACCGCAAACTCCCCGCTCGGATAGCTGAGCACTGTGGCTCCATTTACGCCCTGAATTCCATCCAGGACGAACGGCCGCCGTGTACGTGTTCCATTGGTGAGGTGCTGTTCAGTGAGGCAGTACGCGTACCAGGACATAAGAGGTCTCTCCACAGCTGGTCAGAGGCAAACCTGCTTCTAGGCTTTGAGACAACGCGTTTAGTTTCGGAACCCAGGAAGAAAGGGCAGTTACCCACAGAGTGAACGCTAAACCCCGCGTCCAGGCTCATCTTAACTCGGGGGAATCAAAAAATGCAACACTTTCGTGGCAATACGCAGCGGGGATCGCGCGTCAGGCATGAGCGGTGCGTCCGCTCGCCGTCCGCGCGGGAATCGCGAAAAAGACCGCCAAAGCGATGTTCAAAATGAGACTGGCCGGAACACTGACCCAGGTCAGGCCAAAACATACCAGATATGCGATCGGACCCACCGCATACTGCCGGGAAATGCCGTCAGCCGATTCCTGGGTGGCCGCATCCAGCAATCCGGCGCGAACCGCATGGTGCCAAAGCACGTTGAAGAAGACTGCCAGCGCCACATAGGTGCCATTAAAGACGGCTGCCGCCATTGTTCTGTCTGCCGTTCCATAATGGGCTGCGAGCAAGGCCGTGGGGAACGGAACCACCGTCACCGCGAGCAGTAACAGCAGATTGAGGAAAAGAAGCCGGTTATCCGATCGCCGGATGTGGTTGAACAACCGATGATGGTTCACCCACATGATCCCAATAAAGCCGAAGCTGATCAGAAACGCAGCATAAGTCGGCCACTGCCGGGCCAGCGCCATTCCCAGATGCCCTGCCGGGCCGGAGGGGACTTTCAGGTTCAGAATGAGGAGAGTGATGGCGATGGCGAATACCCCATCAGAGAACGCTTCTACGCGTGCGGTTTCGCTGGACATGACAAGGCTGCTAACGGAATCCGCAGTATAGCTCAGCCGCACCTGTCGCTTGCCCGAGGAGTCAGCCGGCCGCCAGATCCGCGACTCTGAGCGCGTCCACCGCAGCCTTCACATCGTGGGTGCGAATGATGTGCGCCCCGTTTATCGCCGCAATCACCTCTGCGGAGATCGTCCCCCAGGCCCGCTCTTCCACGGGGGTATCTTTGCCATTCTTCGCCAGGGCGCGCGCGATGAACGACTTCCGTGATACCCCGGCGACCAACGGATATTGAAGTTCCTGAAACTCTCCGAAGCGGCGCAGTAACGGATAGTTTTCCGCAAAGCGCTTACCGAAACCGAAGCCGGGATCGAGCACCATCCGGTCGCGCCTCATTCCGGCCAGAAGCGCAGCGTCGGCGCGTTCTCTGAGTTCACGCTTAACCTGTAAAACCATGTCAGCCACCGCAGGAAGCGATCCCCAGTCGTCCGGGAAACCGCGAGTATGCATCAGTACCGCGCCGCAACCTAACTTGGCCAGGGTCTTCGCCATTTCTCGGTCCCACTGGAAACCCGAAACGTCGTTGACAATCTCCGCCCCGGCGTCGACCCCGGCCAGCGCAACCTTCGCCTTATAAGTATCGATGGAAACTACAGCAGACGGCCTTGCCTGCTTGACTCCGTTAATCACCGGAATCACCCGCCGTAATTCTTCTTCTGCGTAGACGCCCGGATTGTCCCTTCCCACCCGCGCTCCCGGCCGCGTGGATTCTCCGCCGAGGTCAACTATGTCGGCACCGTCATCGAGCAGCTTAAATGCATGAGCGACGGCGGCATCGGAGGCAAAGTGCCGACCGCCGTCAGAAAACGAATCCGGCGTGACATTCACGATACCCATGACCAGCGTGCGCTTGCCCAGTTCGAGCGACCGGCCACCCAGATTCCAGTCGAATACAGGACGCATGTCACCGATTCTAAACGGATTCTAGGACGGGGCCGAATGGGAGCCAATGCTACAATCGGTTTTGCAAAATGCGCTGCTGTGGATTACTACCGAAACTGCTAGGCTTGCTGATTTGCGTTCTGCTCACTCCCCCGGCGCAGCCCGCCTCCCGCAAGCCGCATCTTACTCTTCAAAAACAGATTGATGCCATCCTGTTGCGACCTGATCTCGCGCGCGGCTACTGGGGAATTGAAATCACATCGCTCTCGAGCGGCAGGGTTCTTTATTCGCTGAACTCTGACAAACTGTTTACGCCGGCTTCAAACACCAAGCTATTCACCACCGCCGCGGCCCTGGCATTGATCGGACCGGATTACAAATTCCGCACCAGCGTAGAAACCAGCGGTTCGCTCGACAAGTACGGCCGTCTCTCCGGCGATCTGGTACTGGTAGGTCGCGGAGATCCGACCCTGTCCGGACGCGAGCTGCCGTATTCCGTGCGCACTCAGCGCGACGCTGACCCCCTGCAGGTGCTGGAAAAGCTTGCCGACGAGGTATCACAAAAAGGAGTGAAATACATTGACGGAGATGTCGTGGCCGACGACTCCTATTTCGCGTTCGAACGCTACGGCGAAGGCTGGAGCCAGGACGACCTGGTCTGGGCGGAGGGCGCTCCGGTTTCCGCGCTGACTATCAATGACAATGTGATTTTCGTGAACATCCTGCCCGGAACGCATCCCGGAGACAAGGCATTCGTCAGCCTCACTCCCTTTTCCGGCTACTACACAATTGATAACCGCGTCATGACCACGCCCGCGGGCACCGGACGCAAACTTTATATCAACCGCGAGCCCGGCTCGACTGTCTTGACACTGTGGGGCACCATGCCGGTGGACGACGCTGGAGCCAACGAGGGTCTGGCCATCGAAGACCCCGCCGAATTTGCTGCCAACCTGTTCCGCCACTTGCTCGAAGTGCGGGGCATTGCCATCTATGGCAAGCAGCGCACCCGGCACACCGACCTCGCAAGCCTCTCGACGTTCACAACCATCGTTATCGCCTCCAGCCGCGGTGGCGACGAGCACTCACTCACCACGCCGGCGGGACCGCTGGTTTTGGCTGAGTACCAATCGCCTCCACTCTCCGAAGACATTCAGGTGATCAACAAGGTCAGCCAGAACTTGCACGCCGAAATCCTGCTGCGCCTGTTGGGACGCGAGAAAGGTACTGGCGGGACGGTCCAGGCAGGGATCGAAGTGTTGCGCGGCTTTCTCAACAATGCCGGCATTTCGGGCGATGACTACGCGTTTTACGACGGCTCCGGCTTGTCGCGCGAAAACCTGGTCACTCCGCACGCGGTAGTCGAACTGCTGCGTTATGCCTCCACACAACCCTGGGGCAAGGAGTTTCGCGATTCGCTCCCCGCCGCTGGCGTGGACGGATCACTCGCCGACCGCTGCAAAGACCTCGATCCCGCAGCGCACGTCTATGCGAAAACCGGGTCCCTGGGCGGAGTCAAGACCCTTTCCGGATACGCTGTGACCGCAAAAGGAGAGCAGGTCGCATTCTCAATCCTGACCAACAACTTCAGCCTGCCGGGAAAACAAGTCAACGACGTGATTGACCGCGTGATCGCAGCGGCAGTGAATGGCCCCGGGAAATAGGCTCCGATGCGCCTATTCTTGGGGTCAAACCTTCGGCGGGCCGTCGTCGCTGGCTTTCTGTGTTGCTCCCTTTTCTCGTTGACGGCCTGCGAAGTCGAGCGCAGGCGGAGCGACGCGGAGTTAGGCCTGACCCCACAACAGGCTTCCGGGCGCCATATCTACGATCAGTATTGCGACCGCTGTCATGCCGCCTACTCGTCCAAAGATCGCAAAGGCCCCAGCCTGAAGGGAGTCTTCCGGCGCCAGTACCTGGGTGTCAGCGGAATGCCCGCCAACGATGACCGCGTCACCGATATCATCCGGTTGGGCCGGAACAAAATGGACGGCTTCGGTCAGGTGCTCACCCAAGAACAGATTAATGACCTGCTCGCCTATCTGCACACGCTGTAGGCATTCCGTTCGATCTGTCATTCCGACTTTAAGCGTCTTGTCATTTCGACCATAAAACGACTTGTCATTCCGAACCGCCGCAGGCGGAGAGGAACCTGCTTTCTGCATCGGCCGCCACCCCTCCCACGTTCCGCTACCCTCTGCCTCCGCAAACTGGCCCAGAATTCCAACACGTGCCGGTGTTTATGTCCTGCGCGGTCAGTTTCATTGCGCCCGCCGCGACCGGCGATTAAGATTCAATCTCTTCCATTTTTGATTGAGGTCGGCCATGACTGAAACAATCACATCCGCCCCCGCCAACGGGAATTCCTCTTCCGCGCGCTCTCCTTCTTCCGAGGTCTATGCCATCTTTGGCGCCGAACCCGAAGTCCAGGCCTATGCCATGGCAAAGTATTCACGCTCGGCGCTCTCCATGAAAGAGTCGCTCAGGGAAATCAGCGCGCAAAAGGCAGAGAAGTTCCTGAACACATTCTATTTTCAGTACGGTCATCGCTCGATTGCCGACCTGGCTCATATTGCTCTCGCAGTTGAGCGGCTTTCGATTCTCGCCGCCATCGCAGTCGCCGATGAGCAGCGCTGGGACGGACAGGAGCGTTCCACGCGGTACCAGGATTTTCGCAGGAGCGGTTATTACACTCCGGATTTCGGCGATGATGATGGTGCGCACGACCTCTATCGGCGCACTCTCGACTCCCTGTTTTCAGATTACGAATCGCTTTCTGAAACAATGTTCCGCTACCTGACCGGGATAACACCCAAACCTGCAGACATGAAGCAGGAGGGCTACGAGCGTACTCTGAAAGCCCGCGCCTTCGATATTTCCCGTTACCTGCTGCCGCTTGCGACCAACACCTCTCTCGGCGAAATCGTAAATGCAAGAACGCTGGAATCGCAGGTCTCACATCTGCTCTCCCACACCCACAAAGAAATCCGGCATTTAGGCGAGCTGCTGAAGCGAGCCGCCACTTCGTCGGCGTACAACGTGAATCACGACTCCCTGCGCAATCTGGTGGAAAGTATTCGCCTAGTTTCTCCCGAGCTCGGAACCCGCGCTGAGCAGGAATTGCTGAAGGAAGTCCGAGTTTCTCCAACCCTGGTTAAGTACGCTGAACCTAATGCTTATGAAATCGAAACCCGACTCGAATTGCGGCAGCTCGCATCAGAACTGCTGGGGAAAGCGGCTGCAGATCGCGCGCCCTCGGTGGACTTGCTCGAGGACGAGCCTCTCGACGTGGAGCTCGCCTCCACTCTGCTTTACCAGCATTGCCATTACTCTTACCGCCAGATTCGCCGCCGCATCGCGGACACCCCTGAATCTCGCCGCAAGGAAATTATCGACGCAGGTTTACGACATCGCGGACGCCACGACGAAATGCTGCGTTCCTTCCGCGCGGGACAACAATTCCGCTTCGACATCCTGATGGACATTGGCGGCTTCCGCGACATGCATCGCCACCGCCGCTGCATTCAAATCGAGCAGCCGTTCACAACCCGGCATGGATACGAAACTCCCAACGAGCTCGATGCAGCCGGCGCGCTCGATGCTTACAAAGCTGCGATGGAGCGGACCTTAAGCGCGGTGGGGACTCTGGGCGACAGCACGACTCCCGAAGCAATCGAGAATTCGCAGTATGCCATTCCGCTCGGCTTCCGGAAGCGCACGCTTTTCAAGATGGATTTTGCCGAAGCGGTGTACATTTCGGAGTTACGGACCGCACCTGCCGGGCACGCGTCCTACCGTAACGTGGCCTATGCCATGTTCGAGGAAGTCAAAAAGAAGCATCCCGCCTTGGCCACGTATTTTCGCGTCCACCACGTGGGCCAGCCAGTGGATTTGCTTCAGAGATAAAACCATTAACCCTCAGACGAGAGTCTGCACCTCAGAACAGCTTCAGATGGATAGTCAGATATTTCTTGGGATCCTGCCTGATCGCTTTGACCAGCTCTTGCATGTCAGTCAGCAGCTTATTCGTATTGTTGTACATGGAGGGATCGCGCAGAAACTTGCCCGCGCTGCCTTCGCCCGCATCCAACCGGTCGCTCAAGTCAGACAGCCGGTTGATGGTATTTTGCAGCTTGTTGGCAAATTCCTGATCCTTCGCCAATTTGCCCAGCGCGCCCTTGCCGCCGTTAACGTCGTCAGTTAGTTGCTTAACGTTGGCTATCGTCTGGTTGGCATTGTCATAGAGTGTGGAATCTTTGAGCAGCTTGCCCGCAGTCCCGTTCCCCGCGTTTAGATCATCGATCATCTTGTTGACTTTATCGATGGTCCCATTCGCCTTCTGGTACAACTCGTCATCGGTAATCAACTTTCCCAGGCTGCCTTGGCCCTCCGAAATTTCGCTTACCAGTTTTTGGAACTCGCTGACTGTAGTATTCACCCGGTTGTACAGCGAGGGATCGTAGATAAGCTTGCCTACCGATCCCTGGCCGCTTTCCACAAAGGCGATAATCCTGTCCATGCGCTTGAGCAGCACATCCATGTTTTGCAAGCTGCTGTTGGCCGCAGTCATCACGTCCTCGTAGCCGGTTACTTCGCCGCTCGGGAGCACGTCTCCATCAGCCGCCCGCGCGCCGGTTGCGGTTGAACTGTCAATGTTGATCAAGGTTTCACCCAGCACGCCAGCGGTAGAAAGTAGCGTTCTGGAGTCCTTTCGCAAATTGAAGCCATACCGGGTATTGACCTTCATCGTGACTTCCACCGGCGCCTTCGGGTGGCTAGGAACCACGCGAATCAACTTCACATTGCCAATGTCCACACCGCTCAGGCGGACCGGCGCACCCACGCGCAGTCCTTGTGCGTCGAAGAAATAAGATTTCAGCCTGATCTTCGGGGTGAAGATCCCCCCACCGCTCATCAGAGTAATCAGCACTCCCAACGTGATGCCAGCGGCGATCACGGTCATGCCGACCTTCAGTTGCGACCACTTCAACTGCTTCTGGCTAGGCAACCATCCTCCCAAAACCGCGATAGAAAATCGGCAGATATGATCATCGGGTCATCGGGTGATCTTCAATACCCGTTCACGCACTGCGCCGATTCACGCCCGATCAATTTTCCCGATAATATCAGAAGCCACCAGCCGATTAAGCGGCAGACGCGCCGGATCGCAGCCTGCCTCGCAAAATCAGTGCCAGCAGATAGGCCGTTGCTCCACACGACAACGTGACATTCAAACCGAACTGAATCGCAATCACAATCGCCAGCACCGATCCCAAAACGCTGGACGCAGCATTCATGGCCCAGGCCCACTCAATGGAGTGGCCGCCCGAGCCCTCATGCGTGGTCGACGCCAACGCGCGCAACCCCGTAGGAAACGGCATCCCCATGACAAAGCCTAGAGGAACCAGAAGCACCGCGCTAACGACCAACTTGGTGGCAAAAGCTGCCCCCACCAAGCGTTCCAGAATTGCGGGCAATGCGCCCACATACACCAGCAATGCCAGGACAATCAGCATCAGCGGCAACCAAACCCTCTGGCTGTCTCGCAGCCACTTGGCGGAAGTCAGGCTGCCCGCGCCGCTCGCCAGCAGCATCAGAAATACGACCACGGTAAGGGCATACGTGGGATGCCCCAGAAACAAGACAAACCGCTGAATGAAAGTAACTTCAACCATGATGTAACCCAGGCCCACAGCGACAAAATAAAAGAGAGCGGGCGTGGCCTGAGGTCTTGCTCCGCCCCTCAACAGCAGCGGCAGCACTAGAAATGCAAGTACTGCCAATAGTGACAAAATCAACAGCATGCCCAGCACCGCAACTCCGAGATTCACTTTCCAGTCCATTGCGCTTGAGTGCGAGTCCGGGTGCAATAGCCGGCCCGCCTTGAGCGTGAAGAAGAAGAACGGAGCGTTGTCGGTGACGGGAGTTACGTTGTAAGCATAGTTCGCGCTGAAGGCCTGCGGATTGTTGCTCTGAATAAGCTGTGCGAAGGCGTTGGTTCCTTTGTAGGACGGTGCGTAGAGGAGCTTCAGCGGCGCATAATCCCGCAGATGTTGCCTGACTGTCTCTTCTTCTTTTGGCGTGAACGGGCTTTTCTTGGCCAATACAGCGACCGGAATCCCATCTTCATCGAGATCGCCCTCGGATACGACGACAAAATTGCGCGACGCATCCGCTACCCCAAGTTGTCGTAATGCTTCCATGGCAACAGAAACCACGCGCAAGGCTTCACGCGGCTCGCGGAACTCCCACCGCGTTACCGCGATAATGCCATCCGCCTTCAAGTGCTCAAAATATTCGCGGAAGGCTTGCGTCGTGTAAAGACTGTTCTCGCTCAGCGCGAAGGCCCCGGCCGCGGTTGAGGCCCAGGTGTCAACCAGTGTCATTTGGACCACATCGTATCGTTCCGTAGCATTGCGGATAAACGATCGCCCATCGCCCACATGCATGTGCACCTCGGGCCGCTCATACAAGTGTTGGGCAAAGCCGGCATAGCGATCGCGCATGATGGTGTCTGCGATGATTGGGTTAATCTCAATGCCGGCCACGTTGGAGCTGCCGTTTGCGACTGCCCGCAGTACGTCAACCCCACCGCCCGGTCCGATGATGGCGTAATCGCCTTTGGGCCGCAGCGCATTCACCACCGCCGGCGGCGACGCCATCAGATCGTCCTGCCACTCCGATCCCTGCCACCGCTTGGGATCGGCATTCATGATGTAGGTGTTCGCATCGGCGTCAATCACGATCACCCTGGCGCCGGAATCCTCGCGATCTACTTCCACGCGAGAGAGGGCATTCCATCGCGAAAACTCAACGTTCTCCCTGCGAACTCCCTTCGCCCACACAATGTCAATCCATCGCCCCGAGAAATTCAGCACGATCCCGAGCGCCAGTATCGCGCTCAATCCCAGTGTTCCCCGCCTTGCGCGTAGCGTAGGACTCCAGACCACTGTCGCGATGGCGGAAACCAATCCGGCGAAAAGAATCGCATTGGGTCCACCAATCCAATTCAGTAGCGGCACTACTCCTATACACGCCAGAGCTCCGCCACTAAGGTCCGCCGCGTAGAGCCTCGGGATGCGCGAGCATTCTCTTGCAAAGAGCGCCGAGAATTGCAATCCAGTCAGAAAGAATGGCACCGCCGAGCACGCGTAAATCACTGTGAGCCGAAGAAAGTTTCCCCAGCTCAATTCGAGCGAGACCGGAACGTGCAGCACAATCTCCAATACCATAGGGATGACGATTGCACTCAGTCCGCACGCTGCCGCAGCAATCTCCCGGGTTCCCCGGCGACTCAGCCACTGCCTCCACAAATGCGCAAAAACCCCGCCCGCGCCCAATCCCAGCAGCGCAATAGATATCGCCAGAAACGCGAAGTGATAGAAGAGAACAACCGAAAACAGCCGCGTGAGCGCCAATTCCAGCAAAAGCGCGGAAAAGCTGCTCAGGGCAATCCCGGGCAGCAAAATCCTTCCACACAACTCGTTCGTGGCTGCGGGCTGAACCTGGGAAAGGGTTTCGTTAGCGACGGTCATGAAAGCCGCAAGTGTATCAGAACCTTCGTTAGCCGTTCGTCGTCGGATGTCCCGCCTTGCGTGGGGACGGCCGCCCCCGGTGCCCGCCGAGCACAGCTCGGTTAGCAGCCTTCTTCAGCTTTCCAGAATCACCTGCGCGATCGCCTGCTCGGCGGTATGCGACAGCGAGAGAGCAATATTTTTCGTGCTCAGCCGAGCCGCAAATTCAGCCGCTTTGCCGTGGAATGCAATGGTCGGGCGGCCTCCGGGCTGGCGAACGACTTCGATATCGCGCCACCTCACGCCGCGACTCCACCCCGTGCCCAGCGCTTTCATGGTGGCTTCTTTCGCCGCGAAGCGCGCTGCATAGCGCTCCACCCGATTCGCCTTGGACTCGCAATACTGGATTTCACCTTCGGTGAAGACCCGACGCAGAAAGCGGTCTCCAAAGCGCTGAATCGACTCGGCAATGCGCGGCACTTCCGCGATGTCAATCCCCGTGCCGACGATCATGGGGATACGTTAGCACAGGCTTTAGAGCAGCCGGTCGCCGCGATAGATGACACGTCCGTCAACGAGCCTTGCCTCCGCCATCAGCTTGTGTGGCTTCGCCGGCTTTTCGTCGTCAATGTGCAAAACTTCATGCCCGTGCGCCACCAGCCAGTCGGAGACCAACATGCGATGGCAGCGAAAATACACGCGCTCGGCGCACATGTATGCCGTTCGCGACTGCTCGCCTAGCTTGATCAAATCCGCGATAGCGTGCTCGAACTCGGGCGAGAGCATGTAGTCTGCGTAATTGCGGAAGCTTTGGTTGCGCAGCGCAATGTTTGGTGAATCGTCCCGAGACTTCTTCCGCCGACCCCCTAAATCTTTCATCCAGACATATTGGATTCCAGCCTCGGGCAACGACTTCTCCAGCGATTCGAGATTGAAGTGCGGCAGGCGGCGTGACATGGGGAAGGAACGAATGTCCACCAGGATCTCGATGGAATGGGCCTGTAAAGTTCCGGTCAGTTCGTCCAAGCTGCGGGTGGAATGGCCGATAGTGAAAAGGGTGGCCATCGCTGAAGGCTTTCACCATACCGGCACTTGATAACTCAGAGCGTCTTCGGCTTCTGCGTTAAGACGCTCGGCTGCCTGATTGAGCAACGCCAGGTCTCGATTCTGAATGTCCTCGTCGGGCTCCCTGCTTCGGATGTCAGGCTCTTGCATTTGTTTAGGGTACATCTCCCTACCCCCTGAAATACAAATACGCCCCCATGATGCAAACCAGCACCAGCCCCGATCCTGCCACTTCTTTCCAGCCCCAACTGGCGCGAGTGTCGGCGCGATCTGCTCCGGTTGTAGTTTCAAAGGTAAGGTTTCGAATTCGCTGATAATCCGGCGCGGCGGTCAAATGGCTTACCACCACCATTACTACCGCTGAAACAATCGTGATCAGCACGCTGAAATACTGGAAATAGATATTGTTGATGATCCACAGAAACGAGCCTATAGGCTTGTATCCGTCCTGCAATCCCCACAAACCGAGGGTCACAGGCGTATCCACCAGCATGCGGAACACCCCGAGTGCGAAGCCCACGATCATCGCCCAAAGCGCGCCCTGCGAATTAAGCCGCTTGAAAAACACTCCAAAGAAAAACACCACGAAGATCGGTGGCGCCAGATATCCCTGGACCGCCTGCAGGTAAACATAGAGTCCCGACGCTCCCTTGATGACCGGTATCCAGGCCAGCGCAACCAAAACCATCGCAGCCGTTGCCATTCGACCGACGCGAACCAGTTGGTGCTGCGACGCCCCCGGCCTCCACTTCTCGTAGAGATCCACTGTGAACAAGGTCGAGCACGCGTTGAACACCCCGGCCAGCGATCCCATGAGCGCCGAGAGTAACCCAGCGACAACCAGGCCGCGAAGCCCCGGCGGCAGCAGATACTGCACCATCATCGGAAATGCGCCCTGCGCGACCCCTGGAATCGCCTTGCCATCAGGACCGACGATACCCGCCAGCGCCGGAATCTTTCCGCTCTTGGCCAGCGCATAGCAGATGAGCCCCGGAATGATGAACAGGTAAACCGGGAACAGCTTCAGGAACGAGGCAAAAATCGCCCCGCGCCGCGCCACAGCTTGATTCGGCGCTCCCAGCGCGCGCTGCACAATATATTGGTCCGTGCACCAATACCACAGTCCAATGATGGGCGCGCAGAACAGCATGCCCAGCCACGGAAAGTATCCGTTGAAGTACCAAGCTTCTTTCACTACGTTTCCGGCAGCATCCGTCTGCAACACCGGCGCCCAGGTGCCCTGCACGCCCGCCGGGATCAGCGGCTTCCACAGATTGAACATGTCCGAGCCGCACCAGTAACGAAGCTCATGCCAGCCGCCCAGCTTGACCAGCCCGTAAGCCGTTAGCGAGAACGATCCCAGGATCAAGACAAATGTCTGCACCGCGTCGTTGTAAGCGACGGCCCGCATTCCGCCTAGCGCCGTGTACAGACCGGTAAGCGCAATCACCAGCACTGAGCCAATCCAGAAACTGTCTATTGTCGTGTTTCCGATGGTGACATGCAGTTCAGGAAGCAGCGTGCCAAACACCACGCCTCCAGCAAATATGCCCACTGCAATTTTCGAAACGATAAACGTAATGATGGAGACAATGGAGAGAACGTACCGAGACGCCGGGCTGAAGCGGCGCTCCAGGAACTCCGGCATCGTAAAGACCATCGATCGCATGTAGAACGGCACAAACACCCAGGCCAGCACCAGCAAGCACCAGGCATGCAGTTCATAGTGCGCCAGGGCCACTCCGCTGGTCGCGCCCGCGCCCGCCAGGCCGACCACGTGCTCCGATCCGATGTTCGACGCAAAAATGGACGCGCCGATGACCCACCATCCCAGGTTGCGCCCGGCAAGAAAGTAATCCGCCGCCGAATCTTTTCCCTTCTTGACCACCCACCACGCTACCCCCAGCAAAATGCTGAAGTAAATTGCAATCACGAACCAGTCAATAGGCGTGATCTGTGACTCGAACTTTGCGGGCAGCAACGCCGTTGCAAGGTTGAGGTTCATCATTGCGCCCTTTGTCCTCCGTACTAGAATGCACAAGAAACGTTTGCGCTAGATTTCTACACTGCCACAAGGCCAATTCAAAGAAAAAACGTTTTAGCCGGGGTTCAAACAGGGGCGATCTGGGCAAGGATCTGACTCAGGACCTGGTCTTGCGCCGGCAAGACCGTACGCAAATCGAGCAACACCCGCCCTTCTTCAACTCGCGCAATCACGGGCGTATCAGAGGCGCGCAAGCGGGCGGCAATTTGGTCGGCGCTGAGACTATCGCAGCTGAGAGCAATCAATATTGTCGGCAAAGTGGCAGCGGGGGCCGATCCGCCTCCGATTAGCGACTGTCCCTCAACCATCTCCGCCCTAAAGCTCTTTCCAAGCTTTGCTACCAGCCCCTGCGCACGCCGGGCAATTTCAGTCTTCGGGACCTCCATCGTACGCAGCACAGGGATGGCGGCATAATCGCGTTTGACGTACGACAGAAGAGTCGCTTCCAGCGCGGCGTAAATCAGCTTATCCACCCTTAGCGCCCGGAACAAAGAATTGGCCCGCATTTTCTTGACCAGGTCTTCACGCCCGCTGATCAATCCTGCCTGCGGTCCGCCCAACAGCTTATCGCCACTATAGGTCACAATGAGGACGCCCGCACGCAAGCTGTCCAGCACCCCGGGTTCGTCGTTGATGCCAACCGCCCGCAGATCAAACAGCGCCCCGCTGCCCAAATCTTCCATCAGTGGAAGCTTGTGTTTTTGCGCCAGCGCTACCAATTCTGCAATAGATGGCTGCTCGGTAAATCCAGTGATCTGAAAATTCGAACGATGCACTCGCAGGAGAAGCTTCGTTCGTTCGTTGATCGCGCGCTCGTAGTCGGCAATTCGCGTGCGATTGGTGGTTCCGACTTCGCGCAAAATCGCGCCCGACTTTCCCATCACATCAGGAATGCGAAATGACCCGCCGATTTCAACCAACTCCCCGCGGGAGACAATTACTTCGCTGCCCTCCGCCAGGGTATTCAAAGCCAGCAGCACCGCCGCGGCGTTGTTGTTGACGACAATCGTGGAGCTACCCGCTTGCGAGACCGCCGGTGTGTGATCTGCCTGTGTAGGGACGGGCGCCCTCGCCCGTCCACTCGAGCGCAGCTCGGCGCTTTCATCCGACAGCAGCCTGCGAAACAGCCGGTCAACATGCACATCCCTGCTCCCGCGCTCGCCGGAATCAAGATCGAATTCAAGGTTTGAATACCCCCCCGCGGCTTCGAGGATGTGCTCCAGGGCCGTTGCCGACAGCGGTGCCCGGCCAAGGTTGGTGTGCAGGACAACGCCGGTGGCATTGATGACGGGGCGCAGCGAATAGCGAACGGCTTTACAGAGCTCTTTTTCCACGGCCGCGGGAATGCCCGATAAGGCAAGAGCCAGCTTGCCGGCATCAAGGTGTCCAGCAGAAATTTCGGCACGAAGATAGCCGAGCACGGCGCGGCAGGCATCTGCGACCGCAGACGGGCCTTCCTGCGCGACTAGCTCCGCGATGCCCGCATCGCGCAAAAGCTCGTCGATTGCCGGCAGCTCGCGGTATAGGTCAGCCTGCCTCCTCATGAGCGATGATTATCCATTTCGGGCGGCATTCCAGCAAGCGCGGCGATGGCGCCTCACGCCACTCTGAGCCGCTGCGAAGAGGTGGCACATTCTCAGTTTTTGGCGTGGAAAGGGGCCAGAAGCGTCGAGGTGTTGTCATGAAAATTCGTCACGATTCTGTTTTCGTTTCGAGTGTGCTCTTTACGATTGCCCTGCTTTCGCTCGTACCATGGTCTTGGCGGGACGCGATCGAGGGTGACGTGCTGGGACGGATGTTACGTGGTCGGCACGACGTTTACTCTGAAAGGCTGGACGCGGGTGAACGATTTGCGACCCAAGCCATGGGTGACCGCGGTATCGCTTCGCTGACCATCATCTCCATCGGACTCATCGTGACGTGGATGGGCTACATCAGGAGAATCCGCTGGACGTGGACGTGGTTTGTCCTGTTGGTGATCGTGTGGGTCTGGGCGTACCCCTTGCTGTCCATACGACTGCTGATCTTCAATCTGTCCGTGAGGTGGATCATCGAGTTGTTTCACGGAGCCATTTACGATCCGTATCCGAATACGCCTCGGGTTCTGCTGGAGACAATGCTGATTTTCGCCTTGATGCTGTTCGCTCTGATCCTACCAACCAAGTCATTCTTGAAGGGTGGCAAAGGACCGGAGCCCGCAAAGGCAATCTACCCCACTTCCACCAGCCCATAGGTTTTCTGCCACCGCGTGCGCATTTGCCACAGAGCCCGGTCTATTTCAACTTGCGAGATCTCCGAATTCGGCCCCGACAGCACCGCACCGGCTTCCTTCTTGGCCAACTCCAGAAGGTCGCGATCTCGAATTAAATTCGCAACCTGAAAGCTGGGCAATCCCGCTTGACGAGTACCGAAGAATTCTCCCGGCCCGCGCAGCTCCAGGTCCAATTCCGCGATTTGGAAGCCGTCGTGGATGCGCACCATGGCGTCGAGGCGCCGTTCGCCTTCCTCAGAAACCTTCCCAGCGGTCATCAGGACGCAATAAGACTTCGCCGCGCTGCGTCCGATCCGGCCACGCAATTGATGGAGCTGGGCCAGGCCAAACCGCTCGGCATGTTCAATGACCATGACCGCAGCATTTGGCACATCCACGCCGACTTCGATCACCGTGGTTGCAACCAGAATGCTTATTTCGCCTTTCTGAAACAACTTCATGGTCATCTCTTTGGTATCCGGATCCATCCGGCCATGAAGCACCGCGACGCGAAGATCAGGAAATATCTTCTTGCTCAGCTCGCCGTACATCTTGATGGCGGCTTTGAGTTCGTTCTCTTCGTTTTCTTCGATGACGGGATAAACCACGTAAGCCTGATGTCCAGCCGCCACCTGCTTGCGAACAAATTGCCAGACTTCGTCGGAGCGTTCGTCGCCCACCCGACGGGTAACAATAGGCATCCGTCCCGGCGGCATCTCGTCGAGCACGCTGATATCCAGGTCGCCGTAAATTGTAAGTGCCAGAGTGCGGGGGATAGGCGTTGCGGTCATGACTAGAACATCAGGTTCGACCTGAGAAGCAATCGAGCCCTCCTCGCCGGAAACCGCCATGTGGGGGCGGGCGCCCTCGCCCGTCCGCTCGAGCGAAGGTCGAGAACCGCCTATGTTGCTCACCGATTCGCCGCTCTTCCTCATCAGCTTGGAGCGTTGCAGCACGCCGAAGCGGTGCTGTTCGTCCACAATCACCAGCCCGAGTTTCGCAAACCCAACTTTCTGCTCGATCAAGGCGTGGGTCCCAATCACCAGTTGTGCGTTCCCTTGCGCAATGTGCCGCCGGATCTCGCGCTTGCGGTCGTCTTCGAGAGAACCCGTCAACAGCACAATACGATAGCCCGAGGGCTCCAGAATCCGTCGCGCAGAAAAAAAATGCTGCTGGGCCAGAATTTCCGTCGGAGCCATCAGCGCAACCTGATATCCATTCTCAATCGCGATGATCGCAGCTTCAAACGCAACCAGCGTCTTCCCCGATCCCACGTCCCCCTGCAACAGCCGCCGCATGGGAAACGGCTTCTCCATATCGCCCGCAATCTCTTTCAGCGACCGCTTCTGCGCTCCCGTGGGATGGAAAGGCAGGATTCGTTTAATCGCCTCACGCACCTGATCGTTCAGCCGGAAGGCAATTCCGGTTTGTGCCTTCTGCTCGCGCCGTTTCAGTTCCAAGCCTAATTCAATGAAAAACAGTTCTTCAAAGATCATGCGAATGTGGGCCGGCGTCCGGGATGCCAGCAAGTCCTGAAAGCTCTCGCCCGCCTCCGGCCAGTGCACTCTCCACAGCGCCTCGCGCGGAGGAAGCAGGCTCAGGCGTTTGCGCACCGTGGCCGGGATCGCTTCCGGTAGTTCCGGCGTAAGATTCTCCAGCGCTGCGTGGATGATGCGGCGAAACCATCGCGAAGTTAGCCGTCCCTGCCCCGCCGACTCGTAAATCGGAACTATGCGCCCCATCTCCAGCGACTCCGCCACCTTTTTTTCGGCCTCGCCCTCGCCGTCTCCGATAATTTCGAATTGCGGCTGCACCAGTTGCAGTTCGCCGCGATTGTCTTCGACCTTCCCATATAGCGCCACCATCTGGCCGGGCTGAAACTTGCCCTGCAGGTAAGCGGCGTTGAACCAGATACACTTCAGTCGCGAGCGCCCCTGCCCGGCAGTCATCTGAAAAATTGGCATGCGGCGCGTACGGAATAACCCCGAGGTTCGCACCTCCGCAATCACTGTCGCCATCTCTCCCGCCCGTAGCTCTGCTATGCCCCGGGGATTCAGCCGGTCCTCATAGCGAAACGGAAGATAATGAAGAAGATCGTCAATCGTATTGATCCCCTTGGCCGCCAGGATTTCGGCAAGCTTGGGGCCGATTCCTTTCACATATTGAACAGCGGTGGAGGGTTCCAGCATCTCAAGGGATGGTAACAAAAGCGGCACTTGGCCTTTGGCCCTGGCCAGGGATGAATTAGCACATGTAGGGCGTCTGGGCCTACATGGTTGAAACGGAGTACCGTTCTTCGGTGTCAAAACCAGTTGTGGTGAATTTCGTTCAGTCGTTGATCGCCGTGGTGGCGGGAAACGTCGCCTATTTCCTGCTGATGCCTCACTTGCCGCCAGCCGCCCGCCACGTGCCGATGCGGTTTGATCTGGGAGTTGTGGTGGATTTCTGGTTTTGCCTTGTCGTTCTCGGAGTGATCAAGACCTTCACGCGCTGGGGGCGGAGCTCAAGTGAACCGCAACGCTGAACAGAAGTGCCTTATCGAAACCTCATTGAGTTTTTTTCTTCCGAACCGCATCAGCGGTGAGGAACCTGTTTTCTCGCTGCGGCATGGTGCCACCCGTAAATGCTGAAAACCCGTCCCCACTAGATATCTGCGTCCCTCACCCACTTCTTCAGTTCGATCTTCAATTCCTTCTGCTGCTTGAGCAGATCCTTCTGCACCTTATCCATTTCTTTCTTGATCTCGCCGCGATGGTTCAGGATTTCCACCTGGATTTCCTTCTTTGCCCGCTCCAAGTCGGGCTGAATGCGTTGCATCTCGGCGATAACCATCTCTGGAACAAGTGCAGCAACCTCAGGAGCAACATCCACGATCGCAGCGCAGGCTTCGTTATCCATACCCATAACCTGACACTTGCTTTCCGTTGGGACAAATCCCGAGTGCTTGGCCTCAGGCAAAGTGATGGTAATGGTCTGTTCTTTTCGGTCACGCAGCACGGTTACGGACGCTTTGTTTTCGGCATGCCCCTTCAGTAGCCGCGTAAAATCGCTGCAATCGTTCACCGCCGAGCCATTGACCTTCACGATTACATCTCCGGCGTGAAAACCTGCCTGTTCAGCCCGGCTGCCCTTCTCTACTGAGCGCACCAGAACCCCGTTGCCGCTCTTTACGCCAAAATAGTCTCCGAGCTGCGGCGTGAGATTCTCTACCATCAGGCCGCTGCGGCTGGGCGAGCGCATGACCACAACCGTCTGGATCTCCGGAATGTCGATCTTTGGAATGTTGACCGCTGGAATGTTCAACGGCGGCATAACCCAGTTGAATTCGCGGTTCGAACCGAAAGTTTTATTACGCTCCGCAAGCTGCGCTTTCAGAGTGGAAAGCTGCCCCCCGCGGCTAATTCCGATCTCAACCGTGCGTCCGGCGGGAATTTCATGAATTATCCGCCGCAGCTGCTCCACGCTTTCCACTGCCTGATTGTTGACGCTGAGTATGACGTCGTGTTCCTTCACCCCCGCTTTCCCGGCGGGTGCGTCCTGGTCAACCATGGTAACTTCGACGCCGTGCTCTTCTTTCAAGTGCAGCGCACTCAACCGGTCAGGCGTGATATCGCGAGTATCCACTCCCAGGTAAGAGCCGCCACCCCACGGCTCTTCGCTGTAGAACATATAAGGTTGCCCGCCCGGCTGCGCCAACGAGGGTACCGCCAGCACTGCCAATACAACCACCAGTGCTGCCACGATCTGCGTTCTGCTGTTCATATTCCCTCTCCTATGGCGCGCGGCGAATATAGATGTTGCCCATGGTAGTTCGAACTTTCAGCACGGGCCCGCCGCCGTTTAAGTTTCCTTCTGCCGTAACCAGCTTTGGATCCCACTGCCCGCCTTCCGACGAAACTTTGATCTCCGGAAAATCCGACGTGATGCGGTGCCCAGCCGCCGCCTCGATGCTGGCGTGAATTGTGAGGTTAACGTTTGGCATCAGGTACACCGTGATGTCGCCCACCCCCGTCTCCAGCACCGAGTCACCGCGTCCGCCAGTGCTGGAAATAAATTTCGCAATGACTGCTCCCGCCCCAGTTTCCACGTGCGCGACCGGGACACCATAGAGTTCAATTGTGCCGCCACCGGTTTCGGCTTTGACCGGACCCGAGGCTGACGCAATCTTAAGGCTGCCGCCGCCCGTTTCCATGGTCGCTCCGCCGCCGCTGATCTCGCCCAGATCAATGCTGCCCCCGCCCGTCGAAGCTTTTACCTCGCCAGTGCATTTTTGCACTTGAATGCTGCCGCCGCCGGTTTCAAGCGAAGCGCCTTGCGAGCCCGACACTAGATCCAGGTTTCCGCCGCCGCTTTCGGCGATAACTTTGCCCTTTGCCGATCCGATGTGGATCGTGCCGCCCCCGGTCTTTACCGTCAGGTCCGATCCAACATTCCCCACGTCAATAGCGCCGCCGCCGGTCTCCGCGCTAATCGCTCCGCCGATGTCATCCAGGTGGATGGTGCCGCCGCCGCTTTCCGCTTCCAACCGTCCGGTAATTCCAGTTGTCACCACCGCACCGCCCTCGGTTTCGATTTTTACCAACTCGATCTCGCGCGGAACGGTCACGGTTACGTCCGAAGAAAACTTGCGCGGCCGGCCACTGTCCCAGTCACCCACAATCCAAGCCGTGTCGCCGCGAACATATGCGCTGACCTTGTAGGAATCAAATTGCCGCCGCGCCTTGTCTTCAGCGGATTCGTAAGACCTGTTGCGGATCACATAACTGATTCCCTGGTTGGCACCGCCCTCCACCCGCACCGCCCCGATATCCACTTTAATGTGCAGGTTGTGAACACCAGAGAGCGAGCCGTTGATTACGCTCGTCCAGTTACCCCCTTCTTTCTGTATGGACGCTTGCTGCTGCGCTGCGCACAACGTCGTCGCCAATGCCAGCAGCAGTCCGAATTTGGCCAGATTTTTCATTTCGCCCCTCATCGAGATTTCCTCGTTCAGCCCTTTAGTCAATTTCCGGCAATTGCGAAAGCAACGTGCGTGCCTGTGAGCGGATGTAGCGGTTTTCATCCTTCGCCGCCAGGCGTTGCAGCACAATGCGCACACTGCTGTCGCAGCGCACCGACTCCAGCAGACGCAAGGCCTCAACCCTGATCCCCGGATTTGCGTCTGACATCAGCGATTCCAACACTGCGTCGCGCACCTGGACGTCGCCTTTCACATAAGTCCCGAGTCCGTCCAATGCTTTCAGCCGCACGCCGGTATTCGAGTCGTAACGCAAGGCATAGATCAACGCCTCGCGCACGTGAGTGTCGTTTGGCTGCCTAGTGAGCAGATCAACCGAATCCATGCGCACGCCAGGATTAAAATTGTTGCGGGCCGCGTACAAAAGAAGCTGCTGAATATTAGGATCGTTCAGCGAGCCGGTGCGCACCTGGGGGGAAACCGCGTCGTATTTAACAGTGACCTGATTTGATCCCGGCTGCTGCGAGACTGATTGAACTGCGCCGACGGACGCTTGCACAGGCACAGCGACTATACCGGAACCGGAACCCACATCGGTTAGTCCGCCTTTCACCATCCTGTACGTGGCGCCAATCCCTCCCGCGAACCCCACAATGAAAATCACCGCTGCCAGCGCAGGCGCAAAGCGAATCTGATGCAGCCATGCGACCGGATCAAAAATGAATCGGTGCCACCACGCGCCTTGCTCCGCAGTCTCCAGCGCCTCCTGCAGCTTCATGCGCGACGCCGCGAGAAGACTCGGATTTGGCTCCTGCACCGGAGCTCTCGAAAAATCAGTCCGGAACCGCTTCGCTGACTCCATCTCCGCAGCGCAACTCGCACACCGCGAAACATGCTGCTCCAGCTCAAAGCGAGCATCGTCAGGCAACTCGTCATAAACAAAGAGAACAATGTTCTGTTGTACCCATTCGCATTTCATAAAGTTCGCCCCCAACTTCGCCGCCAACGTGGACACCTTCCTAAAACCTTGGCAGCTTCATCTCAAATCCGATAGAGCGCCGCGAAGTTTCTGCGTTGCCCGGAACAGCGTATTTTTCGCCGTCTCTTCCGTCGTATTGAGCACTTCGCCGACGGTCCTCAATTTCAATCCGTGATAATGCTTCAATTCGAAAACCATGCGCTCGCGCGGCGTAAGCTTTTCGAGAGCCCGCCCAATCCGTCCGCCCAGCTCCCGTCGTATCAGATCGCGCTCAGGATTCGCTCCGCTGCGCCCGTCCGCCACCTGCGCCAACACGTCAAACTGCTCGCCTTCGGAATCTACCGCTACCGGCGCGTCTTCTTTTCGGACTTGTTTCCTTCGGATCTGATCGAGGCACAGGTTGGTCACAATTCGGTAAATCCAGGTGTAAAACGAGCACTCGAAGCGGAACCGTCCGATGCTCTTGTACGCCTTGAGAAAGGCGTCCTGATAAATATCCTGGGCTTCATGTTCCGATCCGGTCAGGTGCAAAGCCAGACGCAACACCGCCTGGTCGTAGTGGCGCACCAATTCCTCGAAGGCGGCGCGGTTTCCGCGTTGCGCCTCCTGCACCAGCATGGTGTCGTCGATGCGGCGAGGTACCTGACTTAACATGTGGTCCCGCGTTAGGGGCTGCCGCGTTCCACTGCTTGGTTCAACCTGACTGCGAATTCGGCCCGGATTAGAACCCTTGCCAACCGGAAATTGTACTGCCCACGCTTCCGCCGGCATCGCTTCTGTCCTCAGTTACGCCGGGTTCGCTCACCTTCCCCGGCTGCAATGAGATAGACGCGGAAACCGCGGTTTCGTGAGCAAATGATTATAGGGCTGAAAGGCAGGAAATCACCGTGGGTGTCCCGAACTTGTCCCTCCGTTCCCTGGACAGGGCGGACTCTTGGCTACCCGAGGTTCCACTGGGTAGTCCCAGGTCACTCCGCCGCAATCAGCTCGATCCTGTTCCCGAACGGATCGTGAACTTGGCAGCGCGGACGCCGGAGATATCCGCAGCTTCTTTCACTTCAGTACCCGCCGCGTGCAGCCGGGAAACCAGCGCGCCATAATCGCTGCTCGGAGCGCCGGATGTGCCTTCTTCGCTCACCGGAATTCCGCGCCTACGCCCAAATGTACCTGCACATTCCCGCTCGCAAACCAGCGCCCGCCGCGTTTAGCCAGTTCAGGCGGTTTAGGGATCTCGGTCATCCCTAGAAGAGCGGAAAAGAAGCGACGCGCTGTCTCTTCCTCGCCCTTCGGCACTTGCGACTTGGATATGGTCAATCGCAACAAAAGGCGTGGCCATAGAAGGAACATTCTAAGGCCACGCTTCGGAACTCAGCGAATTGTCAGCTTAACGTTATCAATCCATTCGTTGAAACTGAGCGGAGACGAAGCAGTGTCTAACTGCCACTGGACGCCCATGTTCTCGGACCAGCCCAGGGGGAGCGGCCCAGAAGGTTCGGCCAGGTTCAGAACATACTGGGTTCCATCCAGCGTTAGCGAATCGTAGTGCATCTGCGTATCAGACGTGCGATGGACTTGCAACACGATGTGGTGCCAGACATTGGGCGAGAATGCTGTGCAAGCGACCGGAACCGGCACCCATTTCTTTGCGGCGCCATTCCACACATTCCATTGTCCACTGGCGTACACGCATTGGGTACCGAACATGTACTCGGTTGTGCCCACAAACTGGAACAAGTCATACTCCAGAGCCTGCGCGCCCACCGAGGCGTTGTCCACTTGGACCCAAAAATCCCAGATAAACTGCGTCGCCCAACTCTGGGCGCCGAGCTTCTCCCAGAAAAGAACATCCGAGTATGGATTGTTGGCGGAAACGTAAAACTGCGTGCTGCTTCCGTCGCGTGCTGGAGTGCTTTGGAACTGGGCCATCCAGAAAACATCGGCGTTATTTGCGCCGCCCGCACAGGTGGTGCAGGAACCCCAGCCCGTCATGTTGTCGTCAATATTGGAATAGATCAGCTTCTTGTGGGTTTGGCCCTGGGCCGCGACGGCAAGAAACACACTTAGCAGAATCGAACGAGCGGCAGTCCACTTCACTACCGTTTCTCCTGGGGATGCAATTTGGCCGAAGCTGCTGGCCGCACTACGCGGGAGCAATCGAGGACTCTGGGAACGCAAAGGAGCGCCGGGAACTCAGGCCTGGCTCGCAAGGATAGCGGAACTCAAAACCGGAGTCAACGTGAAACTCGCATCAACACGTGAAACTCGCATCATCTAAGGTGTCTGCCTTACCCAATTTTGGAGGGATACGGCAGGGACTACCTGGGATGCCCGAGCTCACCGGCTCCCCACCAACCCACGCGCGGACTCAATCAGCTTGGCCGAGTCATAGCCGATCCCATCCTTGAACACGATCTCCACGTTCTCGATATCCTCGATCTTCTGTGAAGGATCGCCTTTGATCACAGCCAAGTCGGCTTGCTTGCCCGGAGAAATGGTCCCGATCTGGTCCGCCTCACCGAGATATTGCGCGCCGTTGAGAGTTGCAATGCGGACCGCCTCCTGGGGCGTGAATCCGGCTTCGACCAGCAGTTCCACCTCACGCTGGTCGCCGAATCCGGCGACCACGCCGCCAATGCCCGTGGGGTCGAGTCCGGCAAGAAGCAGGCCTCCTTGCTTCACGAACTCACGCTCAAATTCCATTTCTTTCTTGAAAGCCGCAGGCCAGGGAGAAGAATCCGTACCGTAGAGCTTGCGGATTCTAGCGTGATCGCTGGCGCGCAGCTTGTTAGCGAGCACCGAGCTGCGTGCTTCGGAGGTCAACGTATCCAGCACGCGCTTTTGCATCGTAGGCCGCCCCGGAACGTCCATCTCAAAAACCGGCAGGGTGGATGTGATCGCCACATGGCGCTGAACCAGCTCAAGAATCATGTCGTGCACCGGCCCGGATTGTACGTCGAGCTTGCCATAGCGCACCGCATCGTCGGGGATGTCGGGGCACTGGCCAGGCTTTTTCTCGGGAAAGAATTCCGTGTCCACTAGCAACCCGTGCTCCAGATCGTCGATGCCAAGCGCCGCGGCTTCACGAAAGCCGATCGAGCACAGATGCGCGGTCAACGCCCCTCGGGCGTGCGCAGCTTTGATTGCCGCCGAAAGTTCGTCGCGAGTCAGGAAGTTGTAGCCCTTGAAATTGTCCACGCCCTGGTCCATCCAAAAATTGACTGTCTTGGTAGCGTCGTCGGGTCCAGTCAACTTGTGTGCCTGCAAGACCCAACTTCCTTTTCCTTCAAGGTAAGGCCCGGTGGGATGGATCTTCGGTCCAGGCGTTTCGCCATTATCAATGTTGTGCTTGATTTCCAGATCGGTGTAAGGCTCAAGCGATCCTCCGGTGCGAATCGTAGTCACGCCACCTGCAAGGTAAAGCCGCGGAAAGCTGTAGGCCATCTCGCCATACACTCCGTTGCCCATGGGATAAAACATGTGATCGTGCATGCCCACCAGTCCTGGGATGACGGTGTAGCCGTGCAGGTCGAGGACCTGCGCCTCTTTGGGAACGCTCGCGGAAACAGCGCTAGTGATCGACTCAATCTTTCCTTTTGTGAGGATGATCGTCTGATCTTTTCGCGCCGGACCGCCGGTGCCGTCAATCACGCGCACATGCTCCAGCGCCACGACCGGCGCGTCCACTTTGACGAACTCTTTGACTTCCGGCGAAAGGATGTAAGCGCCTGCCAATGAACAGCTGAGCAGGGCGACTAGAAGAAGCTTCAGCATGATTGCTCCGAAAACCGCAGCGAAGGATTGTAGCTGGTTATCCCCACCCTTTGAAAACCGCAAAGGTGCGCACCTTCGCTTCATCCGGCCGAGAGCCAGAAGGGGGCCGACTTTTAAGGGTCATTCTCTTCCAGGAGGATGCATGCCGAGGAGTGCAAGCTTCAGGGTAACGGCATTGCTTGGCGCGATTGAAAGTCGTGCCCAATCCCAAGGCCCTGGCCATCCCCTGCTAAAATCAATATTCGCGCACCTCATCATGGATTCTTCCTCTATCCGCAATTTCGCCATTATTGCTCATATTGACCATGGCAAATCCACGCTGGCCGACCGGTTGCTCGAGCTGACCGGATCGCTCACTGCGCGCGAAATGCAGGCCCAAGTGCTCGACACCATGGATCTGGAGCGGGAGCGCGGCATCACCATCAAGGCCCATGCCGTGCGCATGATGTACATCGCGCAGGATGGCAAGACTTACCAGCTCAACCTGATTGACACTCCCGGCCACGTGGATTTTTCCTACGAAGTCTCGCGCTCTTTGGCCGCCTGCGAAGGCGCGCTTCTGGTGGTGGACGCGTCGCAAGGAGTCGAAGCCCAGACACTGGCGAATTCCTATCTGGCAATTAATCACGGGCTCGAAATTATTCCTGTCATCAACAAGATTGACCTGCCCAGCGCCGACATTGCGCGCACCAAAGAAATGATTGAAGGCGCAGTCGGGCTGGATGCCACCGATGCCCTGCTCATCAGCGCGAAAACCGGCCAGGGCGTCCCCGATGTGCTTGAAGCCATCGTCAAGCGTACGCATGCGCCGAAGGGAGATCCCGATCACCGCCTGCGGGCGCTGCTTTTTGATTCCTGGTTTGACGCTTATCGCGGCGTGATCGTGCTGGTACGCGTCTTTGAAGGCACGATGCGCAAGGGACAGAAGATTCGCCTGTGGTCCAATGGTCGCGCCTTTGACGTCGAGGCGCTGGGCGTGCTCACGCCCAAGCCCGTTGAAATTGGCGAATTGCGTGCCGGCGAAGTCGGGTTCCTGATCGCCAATATCAAGAATGTCGCCGATACTAAAATTGGCGACACCATTATTGACGACGCCAATCCCGCCATCGAACCGCTGCCCGGCTTTGAAGACATCAAGCCCATGGTCTTCGCCGGCCTCTACACCGTGGACGCGCACGCGCACACCCAACTGCGCGAAGCTCTCGACAAACTTCGCCTCAACGATTCTTCATTCTTTTTTGAACCCGAAAGCTCTGTGGCTCTCGGATTCGGCTTCCGCTGCGGCTTTCTCGGCCTGTTGCACATGGAGATCATTCAGGAGCGCCTGGAGCGCGAATTCAATCTTGAGCTGATCACCACCGCTCCCGGCGTGCGTTACAAGATCACGAAAACCGACGGCGAACTGATCGAAGTGGACAACCCCTTCCGCTGGCCCGATCCCAGCGAGATTTCCAAAATCGAAGAACCGGTGATTCTGGCGACCATTCTCACCAACGAAGAATACGTCGGAGGAATTCTGGCGCTGGTCGAAGAAAAACGCGGCAAACAAAAGAGTTTCGAATACGTGACCTCGAACCGCGTCATGCTGCAATACGAACTGCCGCTGAACGAAATCGTGCTCGATTTTTACGACCGCCTGAAATCCGTCTCCCGCGGATACGCTTCGCTCGACTACCACCTCGCCGACTACTGGGCCTCCCCTATGGTCAAGCTCGATATCCTCGTCGCCGGCGAACCGGTGGACGCGCTCTCAATCATCGTTCACCGCGATTTCGCCTACGAGCGCGGCAAGTTGCTGGTCTCAAAGATGCGCGAACTCATCCCCCGGCAAATGTTCGAAGTCGCCATCCAGGCCTCGATCGGCGCAAAAATCATCGCCCGCGAAACCGTCCACGCCATCCGCAAAAACGTGTTGGCCAAATGTTACGGCGGCGACATCACCCGCAAACGCAAGCTGCTGGAAAAACAAAAGGAAGGCAAAAAACGCATGAAGCGCATCGGTAGAGTAGACATTCCGCAGGAGGCGTTCTTGGCGGTGTTGAAAGTCGGCGAGGGCAGTTAAAAATCTCTCCTGACGACATCCTCAAGCGACTCCGCGCAGAGAACCCCTGCTGGGATGGCAACTCGATCGGCGCACCTTACCAGGCGACATCTTGGTAACATCAAAAACACGAAGTCTATCCTGCGAGATCGAAGGCCTTAGAATCCGGTTTGTTCCGGCGAGTGTGTATTGCTACACGGTCGGCTTCAACGCCATTTATAACCGAACTATGGCGGAAGCCCAAGGAAGCCGATGACTCGCCGCTGACTGGCGGGGGCAAGTCCGCAATTCCATCGCCATCGTCAGAGGTTTCCAGGGCGTCTGATTTTAGCACTCGTGTGATACGCGAACCCGCGAAACTAACGGTCTGATCCCCTGTTTTCCGCTGCCGGGGGTGTGCAAAACTTCTGGCGAATGTTAAAACTCTGTAACTGAAGTACTTAGGATGAAGCGATTTAGCAGTTGTAGCTAAGTTGCTGACCGCCCACCACTTGCTCCCCCCTACAACTTTCGTGCTATCCGACTGATCGGTCGGTTTCGGCAAATTCTGTTTTTTGGCTGAATGGTTCCACAACCTTTCCACAGGGGAGCGAGCCGTCCGCGCCGCTATTCCGGCAATCCCATTCCATCCTGGGTCGGTGAGCCAAAACAGGTGAAATTCTTCAGGAACGCCAGGTTTACCCGGCCGATGGGGCCATTGCGCTGCTTACCGATAATCAGCTCGGCCTTGCCTTCCAGGTCGGGATCGTCCTGCTTATAGACTTCCTCGCGGAAGATGAACATCACGATGTCGGCGTCCTGCTCGATGGATCCCGATTCGCGTAAATCGGAGAGTTGCGGGCGATGGTCTCCGCCGCGACTTTCAGGGGCGCGGCTTAACTGCGACAACGCCACCACCGGAACCGCAAGCTCTTTGGCCAGCGCCTTCAACCCGCGCGAAATGGCCGACACTTCCTGGGTGCGGTTTTCGTAGCGCTTGCCGCCGCCCGACATGAGCTGGAGATAGTCCACGACGACCAGGTCGAGCGCGCCTTTCGATTGCTTCAGGCGGCGAGCCTTGGCCCGCATTTCGCCGACCGCGATGCCCGGCGTGTCGTCAATGAAAATCGGCGCCTGCGCCAGTTTCTCCATGGCGCGCTGCACCTTGCGTGTGTCGTCCTGCCACAGAGAACCGGTGCGGAAGCGGTGCGAGTCCACTTTCGCCACTGAACACAACATGCGTTGCAGCAGCGCCTCTTTCGACATTTCCAGCGAAAACACGGCCACAGTCTTCTGGTCTTCAATGGCGGCGTTCTCGGCGATGTTCATCGCGAAAGCGGTCTTACCCATCGACGGCCGCGCCGCGATAATGACCAGGTCGGAGCGTTGCAGGCCGCAGGTGAGAGAGTCCAACTCGTCAAAGTGCGTGGCCAGCCCGGTGATGCGCTGACCGCGCTGTAGCAAAGCGTCGATGGAGCCGAAAGACTCGCGAACAATCTCCTGCACGCCCATGAAACCACGCCCAATGCGCTTCTCGGAAAGTTGGAAAATCTGCGCTTCGGTGTCGTTCAGGATGTCTTCTGCAAGATCGCTTTGCTCGGAGGCGCGGGCAATGGCAGCGGTGGCGGTATGAATCAGACCACGCAGCAACGCCTTGTCGCGCACAATCTTGATGTAGTGCTCAATACTCGGCCGGTCAGGAACGCCATCGAGCAGGCCGGAAATGTAGGCATAGCCGCCAATGGGTTCAAATTCTCCGTGGCGTTGCAGTTCCTCCGCCAGCGTGAGATGGTCAATCGCCCGCGACGACTCGGCGAGGTCCACCATGCGCGAATAAATTCGCCGGTGGGAATCGAGCAGAAAATCTTCCGGCTTCAGATGCTCCGCAGCCTGGTTGTAAGCCAGATTGTCGAGCAGGATGGCGCCCAGTATCGACCGTTCCGCCTCGATGTTTGCAGGAAGGCTCTGCGCGGAAATGTAATCAGTGGTCGCCACTCAGATTGTTTCGCAGTTTTCTTTCAGAGGAGTTTTCAAACCAACGCGAAAGTGATAGTAGTCGCAATGCACCTGTGAAAGTTGGAGAACGTCTTCGGAAAACAACGGCCGAATTCATTTTTTTCGGATTCACAGTTGCAAACATTGACTGCGAACAGGAATTTCTATCCAGCGCTGCAAACTGAACCCGTGCCGTCCCTGTGGGACTCATGCAATTTTCTCCGCTCACTTCTCGCGGCACTTCCGTGCTGGGCTTTCACGTCCCGCCCTGGCGGGGCTGGCGTTTTCTTAGGCCGAGTATAGGCGAACAGGAGGCGAAGCATCAATATCAATGAAGAATCCGGCACTGGCGGGGTGGACTGTGCTGACGGCTGAGAGCTGAGAGCTAAAAAAGAAATGCGGTCCGGGCCAGCCACCCGAACCGCATTTGCTATGGCATGAACTTCACGGTTGCCCCAGCCCGCGCTCTCTTGCCGGCCTTCCAGAAACGTTTTGCAACGTCTCTTGTAAGCCGACTCTCAGCTGCAGCGGCGCATCCGCACCGAAGTGCAGTCGCATCCGAATCGCGCCGACCGGTTGCAGTCCCGCCATGCGAGACCGTTCTGAGGAGGCCGCAACGCCCGGGTCGCCCGCAACGCTTTCACGCTTTGGGAACCTCAGCAGCTTACCCGAAGGCAACTGCTGCAGAACCAGCCTTGCGCGATCACTGGCAGCGTGACATCCACGCCTGCAGTGAGAGCACTTTCTCGCATCGCGAAACGCTTCGCAATGAGAAATCGCAGCCGCGCTGTGCGAATCCTGTGGACGATGAGAATTGCTTGTGGAAGAGCGCGGAAAACGGGGAGAAAATCGAAGCAAATACTGGTTGACACCGTGAGCCGCCGAATCTAGAGTTTCCGTCCACGTATCTACATATTCAGTGCCTGTGAACCTCGACGGTGATGTCATTGGGGGACATCCTGTTCACGGGGAGGAGGCACGATGGCGGTCGTTCCTTTGGTTGTGGGACGCACTGTAGTAACGACGGAAGAGGCCTTTCAGCATGCAGGAGCTCGGGATGGAGAGTGCATGCCGATACGCGGTTTCGATGAGACACAGCTCTCAGCTGGCGAACCGGGAGAATCGAATCTCAGCTATGACCTGAGGGTCGGTGCGGAGTATAAAGATCACAGATATGGTTGGAAGGGGAGTATATTCGAAAACGATCACATCACCTTGGTTCCAGGAAGTGCTGTGATCATCGAAACCGAGGAGAGTCTTCATCTTCCGGCGCAGATGTTTACATCGTCCCTAGGGTATACTGGCTCCAGCAAGGTGTTTCCAATACGCTTTCGAAAGTTGATCCTGGATACAACGGGCACCTCCTAGTTACCCTCTTCAACCTCGGGAAGAACACGATCTGCATTGATCGTCGGGAACGCTTTTGTTCTTTAGTTCTCCATTCCGTTGGTGCTGACCCGCGGCTGTATGACAAAGGGGAGAAGCGGATCGCAGATCCGGCACAGACGGAGAACCTATGGCAGAAGGCGCGGAACATAATTGAGGCCCATCCTGCAACGGCAACCCTTGTATTGGCTCTGGTTCCTTAGTGCTCGTCGTTGTGACAGCGGGCCTTGCTATCGTGGAATTTACTCACCTGCACAGGGCCGTTAGCCAACCCGTCGTTGGCCGACCGGCGGGCCATTAATTATGCGGATTATTCAGATGGGAATTTCAGAAGAGAAATACCTCCTGCTATGGGACTTGAACACTTGAACATCTGCCCGAACTGTGGGAAAGCGGATAAATGACCTGAGAATGACGCGGGTGGATTTAACGAGCTCCACCGTTCTCGAAAAAGGTTGCGTTTATATAGTCCCGCTTTTGGAGCAAGTACATCTTCCAGAAAGCATGTCGGCCAAGGCCAACCCCAAGAGCA
>WNGK01000697.1_pt1 | contig 44557 bp, 36 predicted proteins | sample 5400601 | NCBI WGS metagenome assembly WNGK01 (sample SAMN13153376, study PRJNA577476) | soil metagenome | isolation source: 60 cm soil or saprolite under Garry oak tree replicate 1 | place: USA:California | collected 2016-06-15 | reverse complement strand
CGGGTGTGTTCTGATCTGCTGGCATCACTTTCGGTCGCGGCCCGGATAAATCTCAACGGAGGTGTTTCCGCTGCCAGGCTCGGAGGAGCGACTACGACTAAATCAGAATAGGAATTTGCTTGCAAACGAGGGGCAAGGGAACCAGCATCATCAAACTCCGCTGAAGAAGCTCTGATCCCGGCGACTCTGCTTGGCTAATCGGGCAAGCCGATGCGCTTCAACAAAGCGGAAAATCTAGGGTCTCCGCGCAGGCTTTTGAAATCCGGAAGGTACTTAATGAGGGTGATGTCTCCGACCTTTTGCTCGTACGATTTCTCGAGCCACTCGAACGCCTTCTCCTTATCGCCGACTCTTGCGTAGGCACCCGCCCAGGTCAAATGCTCTCGTCCCCGCCTGCTCATCGTTTGGTGTTAGCTCAAGATTCTTCTGCCCGTAACCGTTTGGGCCGCCAGTTCGAAATGCTTTAAGAAATTCTGCCGCCATGGCGGCTGCTTGTTCCGGATTTGCGCCCTCGAGCAATTGACCCTTCTGCATCTCTTGTATGGCTTGCTCATACTTCCCGATCTCAGCCAGGCAAGAAGCGAAAAAGAAGTGCGCAAGCGGGAATGTCGGATCCAGGTCGATCATGTGCTCGAATTGTTGAACTGACTTCTGGTATTCTCCCGCCCAAAGGTATGTATTTCCCATGTAATTGTTCAAGGCCGACGAAAGTGGGTCGAGTTGCAACGCTGCGATTGACGATTCCGAACTCGCCCCGTACCCTGTAATGTGCGCACGAAGAGTCCTGAAATTTCCCGCCTGCGTGTTGCCAACGACATAACCGAATTGGTCGGCGAAACTCCGATGTTGCAACTGAAGCGGCTGGTGCCGGCTGCTTCTGCCGATGTGTTTGCCAAACTGGAATACTTGAATCCGGGCGGCAGTGTGAAGGATCGGGCGGCTGTCGGCATTATCCGGCGCGCCGAGCAGGAACGAAGACTGGCGCCGGGGGGCACGATTGTGGAGGCCACGGCCGGGAATACGGGAATTGGCCTGGCCTTGATCGGTGTGAACCGTGGCTACAAAGTCAGGTTGTTTGTGCCGGAGCGTTTCTCTGAGGAAAAAGTCAAGATCATGCGGGCCCTCGGCGCCGAGGTGATTCGCACACCGGATGCTGAGGGCATGCTGGGAGCTATCCGGCGTGCGAAAGAGTTGGCGGCGAGCGATCCGACGGCGTTCATGGCGGGGCAATTTGAGAATCCTGCCAATCCTGATTATCACTACGCAACCACCGCCCCGGAAATCTTCGAGCAAATGGAAGGAAGGATTGATGCCCTGGTGCTGGGCTGCGGCACATCGGGAACATTCACCGGAGTCGGGCGCTTCATGAAGGAAAATCTGCCGGGGGTGCTGGCGTACGCCGTGGAAACCCAAGGCTCGGTGTTGGGGGGAGGGAAGCCGGGCCCACACAAGGTGGAGGGAATCGGCGCCAGCTTTATGCCCGAGACTTTTGACCGTTCGGTGTGCGACGAAGTGATGATGGTGTCCGACAAAGATGCGTTCGAAATGGTCAAGCAACTCGCCGCGCAGGAAGGCGTGCTGTCTGGCTCCAGCGGTGGGGCGGCCGTGTTTGCAGCTTTGCAGGTGGCGCGGCGACTGGGTGCGGGGAAGCGGGTTGTCACCGTGGTTCCGGATTCGGCGGAACGGTATTTGTCTAAGAAAATCTTTGAGGGCGGGATGTAGATGGGGCACTTTCGGGGACCTGTGCCGGCAGAAGACCGATAATCGCAGCCGGCACTGAGAACCGCCCCCGAGAACGTAGAGAGCATAGGAAAAGCACAGCCGGCGGCAAAGGAAGTAAATGAAAAACAGTCGACAAATCGGGTTTGCTACTCGGGCGATTCATGTCGGCCAGGAACCGGATCCTTTGACCGGGGCGGTGACTGTGCCGATCTATCCGACTTCCACTTATGTGCAGCAGGGAATCGGAGAGCACAAAGGATACGAGTATTCGCGGGTGTCGAATCCCACGCGCACGCGTTTGGAAGAAAATCTGGCAGCGCTGGAAGGTGGGCTGGCGGCGCGCGTTTTTGCCAGCGGCATGGCTGCCATTAACGCCGTCACCACCCTGCTGAAGTCCGGCGATCACGTGATTTGTGGCAACGATCTTTACGGCGGAGTGCCGCGGCTGTTCGATCAGGTCTGGGCTGATTTCGGACTCGAGTTCTCCTACGTGGACACGTCCGAAGCTGGTCATGTGGAGCGCTCCATGCGCAAGAACACGCGCATGGTCTATGTGGAGACGCCGACGAATCCGCTGATGCGGTTGAGCGACATTCGTGCCCTTGCCGCAATTTGCCGCCGCCGTAAAACCGAATTGATCGTGGACAACACTTTTATGTCCCCATATTTCCAGCAGCCTCTTGCCCTCGGGGCTGATATGGTCGTGCACTCGACCACGAAGTTTCTTAACGGACACAGTGATGGTCTGGGTGGCGTGGTGGTGTGCAGCAAGCCCGAGCAGGCAGAGCAATTGGCGTTCCTGCAAAAGGCGGCAGGAGCGATCTTGTCTCCGTTTGAGTGCTGGCTGGTACTGCGCGGGGTGAAGACGCTGGCCGCGCGCATGGAGCAGCATGACCGCAGCGGGCGTATCGTGGCGAGGTTCCTGGCTGAACATAAGAAAGTGAAAAAAGTGCTTTACCCGGGGTTGCCGGATCATCCGCAGTATGAGCTGGCCAAGCAGCAGATGAGCGGATTCGGTGCCATGATCACCTTCGAGACTGGATCGCTCAACAACGCGAAGAAAATGTTGAAGAAAGTGCACGTATGTTCTCTCGGCGAGTCGCTGGGAGGCGTCGAGACGCTGATTTCGCATCCCGCGACCATGACCCATGCGGCGCTCGGCGAGAAGGGACGCAAGGCAATCGGAATTACCGATGGCATGGTGCGTATCTCAGTGGGCATCGAGGATGTCGAGGACATTGTCGATGATCTAGATCGTGCGCTGGCGGCTATGTAGAAGCCCTTTCGCTACGAAGTTCCGCGGATTTTCGCCGAATACGAAACACATTGCGAAGTGCTCTTGTTTTCGCAGGATTGAACTTAGCTTTGGCTGAGCAACCTCCATCTATTTCTCGCGAGTGGAATTCTTCGGTATACCACCGTCTTTCCGGGCCACAACTCAGTTGGGGCAAGAAGGTATTGTCGCGGTTGCGATTGCGGGGAGACGAAACCGTGCTTGACGCCGGGTGCGGCACCGGCCGTCTGACGGCTGAATTGGCGGAGGCTCTGCCCAGGGGCCGCGTGGTTGGAATTGATCTTTCGCAAAATATGCTGGCTGGGGCGCGCGAGCACCTCCGGTCCCGGCTTATTGTGCCCGTTGGGTTGGTTGCTGCTGACCTTTTGCATTTGCCCTTTGAGCGCGCTTTCGACGGCATCGTGAGCACGGCGGCGTTTCACTGGGTGCTGGATCATGATCGGTTGTTCCTTGAATTACGGCGAAGTCTGCGTCCGGGAGGGTGGCTGGAGGCGCAATGTGGTGGTCGGGCAAATGTAGCGGGGTTGCGAAGGCGAGCCTTGGCGCTGGCCAGCACGCCAGAGTTCTCCGCATTCTTCGCAGATTTTCGTGAGCCGTGGTTTTATGCGGATGCCGAAGGAGCAGCCTGCATGCTCGGTCGCGCCGGGTTTGTCGAGGTTGTGACTAGTCTTGAACCTGCGCCTACCGTGCTGAATAACGCAGAGCAGTACTCCGAATTTGTGAGTCATATCATTCTCCGTCAACATTTGAGGCGCATTCCCGATGAGCATCTTCGGGCGCAATTCATGACCACACTGACGGAAGCGGCGGGGGCGGATGATCCTCCGTTTTCGCTGGATTATTGGCGTTTGAACCTAGCTGGCCGGAATCCTTCCTAAGCTTATGAATACCGGCAGCAAGGCTGGGAGTTGGCCCGGCTATTGCGTTGCCTTCTCCAGCCATTGCAAATAAGGAAGACTTCCGTCTTCGATTTCGAGGACGATGCACTCGGGAACTTCGTAGCTATGGAGTTCACCAATCGCGTCACGCACGGCGGGAAATTTGTCTGCCCTGGTTTTGATGAGCAACAACCATTCCTGGGCGGACTCTATTTCCCCTTTCCAACGATAAATCGATTGGACTCGGGGAACGATATTCACGCAGGCCGCTAGTCGGCGTTTGACCAGAACGTGCGCGATCTTGTGGGCTTCTTGTTCCGAGCCTGCCGTGCTGAGGACGATTCGTTTGTCAGTCATATAAAATCAGGCGTCAGCAATCAGTGAGCAACTTCAGCTCTCGACACGAGAGCTTAACATTTCCGAGATCATGAGAGTGACGTATGGCGACAGCAATCAAATTTGGAACATCGGGTTGGCGGGCGGTGATGGCGGAGGAGTTCACCTTCGCCAACGTGCGTCGCGCAGTGGACGGCATTGCGCGTTACCTGGTCTCCGAGAAGCCGCAGGGCGCGCGAGTGATTCTGGGGCGCGATCCGCGGTTCCTGGGAGAGACATTTTGCGAGATGGCGGCGGAGATCTTGATGGGGCACGGAATCACTCCAGTGGTTCTCGGCGAAGCCGCTCCGACTCCGGCGATCGCCTATGCAGTGATTCAGGCTAAGGCCGACGGAGCGATCAATTTTACGGCGTCGCACAATCCGCCGGAATACAACGGAATCAAGTTCTCGACGTCCGACGGTTGTCCAGCTCTGCCTGAGGTCACAAAAAAAATTGAAGCGGAAATTGCGGCGGGAGACAACCAACGGCAGCCAGCAAGTCGCCCCACCATGAGCGGCCAGAGCGCACCTGTCAAAGAATCGCTGGACGCCAGGCCAGCATATCTGAAGCGTTTGGGTGAGATCGTGGATCTCGCCGAGATCCACAAAGCTAACTTGCGGATAGCATTCGACCCCATGTGGGGCGCGGCGCGAGGATATTCAGATGCGTTGCTGCGCAGTGCGGGCGTCGAGGTTACCACCGTTCACGATTACCGCGACGTGCTGTTCGGCGGGCACGCTCCAGAACCGGATGACCACTTGCTCGAAGACTTACGGGGAAAGATGCGGGAGACGAAAGCGGATATTGGCATCGCCACAGACGGGGATGCCGACCGCTTCGGTGTGGTCGATGCGGATGGCACATTCCTGCAGCCCAACTATGTGATTGCCCTGCTTTTCGACTATTTGGTGGAGAGCCGGGGCTGGAAAAATGGCGTGGCGAAATCGGTGGCCACCACCAACCTGGTCAACGCCCTCGCCAAGGCACATGGCGTGGAGCTGCACGAGACGCCGGTGGGATTCAAGTACATCGGCGAACTCATCATGCAGGACAAGATTGCGATTGGTGGCGAAGAGAGCGCGGGGCTGTCGATTCGGCATCATGTGCCGGAAAAGGACGGTGTGCTGGCGGGCCTATTGTGTTGCGAGATGGTGGCGCGGAAAAGGAAGTCTCTGGGAGAGCAACTGAAGGAGCTATTTGTCAAAGTTGGTTCCTTTTATCCCCGGCGCGAGAACTTCCGCTTGACGCCCGAGGTGAAAGACAAGTTCACTAAGAAGTTGAGGTCTGATCCGCGGGAATTCTCCGGCCGCAAAGTGACAGAGGTCGTGCGAACCGACGGGCTGAAGCTGGTTTTAGACGACGGTTCATGGGTATGTTACCGGCTCTCGGGAACCGAACCGGTGGTGCGGGTATATTCCGAGGCCCGGGATGAGCAGGGGCTCGAAAGACTGAGCGCGGCAGCGAAACAATGGATTTTCGAGTAAACCATTCGGCGAAGATGCGGAGGTTCCCACGGCCTGAAGACGGCCTGCGCGCCATGGCCGAGAGGGCTCCCCACGCGGAGGCGCTTGTGGCCTCGTGGATCGAGTGGGCCCGGCCGACCGGGTTGCGGATCTATGCCTTGCGAAGGCGCGTCGCCACGGCGGCGGTGTTTGCGCTGACGTTCTGGCTATTTGTGCACATCACGTTTGGCGCCAATGGGATGGTTGTGTACCGTGAGAAGCGGGCGGAACAGAAAGAGCTGGAAAAACAAATCGAGCAACTGCATCAGGAAAACGGCAGATACGGGCAACGGATCCAGGCGCTGAAGAGCGATCAAAGTGCCATTGAGAAAGAAGCGCGTGAGCAACTGCACTACGCGCGCCCCGGAGAGTATGTATACATCAACCCGGTTGCGCAAAATCCCGCGCCGGCCGCCAATCACTCTGCGAAGAAATAGTTGTCTGCGGTTGCCATCTCCAAGAAGAACATCGAGCGGAAGATTTTACAACTGCCATACATCGTGTCCATTTCGATGTGGTATAGTGCGGACGCCTTACTTCCAGTCAGGCAGGGATTCCTGATTTCTGAGTGCCGTGTCAGGCTGCTGCCGGCCGGGGAGCAAGGATGACGATGAAGATATCGGTTATCAACCTGCGGCTTGCCGCCGCCTAAACTTTAAATAAGGAGAAATCGGCCATGAGAAAAGTACTGCTGCTGTGTTTAGCGATGTGCCTCGTGTTCGCCATGACGGCCCTGGCGTTTGATGATATGGGTAAGTCGACCACCGTAAATGGCTGGGTTAGCGACTCCAAGTGCGGCGCCAAGGGCGCGAATGCCAAGGCTGCAGCCTGCACCAAGAAGTGCCTGGCTGCGGGTGCCGACATAGTCGTGGTGACAGACAATGACCAAAAAGTCTTGACGGTCAAGAATCCAGAGGCGCTGAAGGGACATGAGGGCCATCATGTGGCCGTGACTGGGCAGGTGGAGGGCGAAAGCATCCACGTCGACAGTGCGAAGATGCTCTGAGCGAGAGATATCAATTCGAAGGGCGGCCTAACTAACCATGGCCGCCCTTTTCTATCTGTAATCGCGCGAGTTCGTGGCCGGGCGAGAGGTTTGAAGCAACGTCTCCAGGGAAAGATCACGCGGTCGAGAGCGTCCTCACCACGCCCGCAGACTAGCGTACGACGCCTTCGAGCGGCGAGCTGGCGGTGGCGTACAACCTTCTCGGCATGCGGCCGGCTAGATACGCCTGCCGTCCGGCTAACACGGCGTGATGCATGGCCTCAGCCATCAGAACCGGGTCTTGTGCATTGGCGATGCCGGTGTTCATCAGCACAGCATCGGCGCCCAGTTCCATGGCGATGGCGGCATCAGAAGCGGTGCCGACCCCGGCGTCCACGATGAGCGCGACGCCGGTGATCATCTCGCGCAAGATGCGGATGTGAGCCTGGTTCTGAATCCCCATGCCGCTGCCGATAGGGGCGCCCAGGGGCATCACCGCTGCCGCCCCTGCATCTACCAGGCGCTTTGCAAACACCACATCATCAGAAGTATAGGGAAGAACAGTGAAGCCTTCCTTTACCAGAACCCGGGTGGCTTCAAGGGTTGCTTGAACGTCTGGATAGAGCGTCGCCTGGTCGCCGATGACCTCCAGTTTTACCCAGTCCGATAGACCCACCTCGCGGCCGAGGCGTGCGGCGCGGATAGCCTCGTCGGCCGTGTAGCAACCGGCTGTGTTGGGGAGCAAGAAATATTTCTTCGGATCGATGTAGTCAAGCAGCGACTCTTTGTCACGATCGAGATTCACGCGGCGCACTGCGACCGTGACCATTTCCGCGCCGCTGGCTTCAAGAGCGCGCGCAGTTTCCTGGAAGGATTTGTATTTACCTGTCCCTACGATGAGGCGGGAGCGGAAAGGGCGGCCAGCGATGATCAGGGAGTCGGACATGTTTCTATTGTAATGAATGGAGAGCCAGATGAGACAGGTGCAGACGCCGGTTCCCCATTTTTGCAGCCGGACAGAACGGGACCGGAACATCTTATCGCAGAGAACGCTGAGAACGGCCGCAGAGAACGCGGAGACGACCGACGTCCCAGAGCTGAGCAGAGAGGGACTGGGTTGTGCCCGTTGGCATCAGGAAATCGAGTTGGACTCCGCTTGCGCGTAGAGATCGTCAATTTGCTGGCGATAGCGGTCTTCGATGACTCGGCGGCGCAGCTTCAAGGTGGGGGTGAGGGCTCCGTTGTCGGCTGAGAATTCGTCGGCGACCAACATGACTCGTTTTAGTTTCTCGAAGCGAGCCAAGTTTTGATTCACCCCCTCGACGACCTGCTCATAGAGAGCCTGGACTTTCTGGTGGGCAACAAGTTCCGCGCGGGAAGCAAAGGGAATATGGTTGGTGCGCGCCCAATCCTCTAGCTGAGGAAAGTTGGGGGAGAGGATGACAGCAGCGAACTTGCGCTTGTCACCGACGATCGCGGCAGCCCCCACCAAGGGGTTGAGCTTGAGCGAATTCTCAATGGGCTGAGGCGCGATGAATTTCCCGCCCGAGGTCTTGATGAGATCTTTCTTGCGGTCGGTGACCGAGAGATATCCGTCTCGGTCGATGTTCCCTATGTCGCCGGTCCTGAACCAGCCGTGGACGAAAGCATTTTGAGTTTCCTCCGGCCGCTTCCAGTAGCCCTTGAATACCGACGGGCCTCGCACCAGAATCTCGCCATCTTCAGCTATACGGACTTCGAGATTAGGCAAGGTTTTGCCCACAGTGCCGATTCTGTGATTGATCGGCGTGTTGACGGCAATAACAGGCGACGTCTCTGTAAGGCCGTAGCCCTCATGAATACGAATGCCGACGGCGGCATACCACTCCGCGAGTTCGCGGCCGAGGGGTGCGCCGCCGGAGACGAAAGTCTCGACCCGGTCCCCGAGGCCGGTGCGAATTTTGGAGAACACCAGTTTGTTGGCCAAGCGCCAACTCAGGGACCGAGGTGTCCGGCCCGCCAGGATCGCAGGTTTGTGGGCGCGGCCTACGCTCATGGCCCAGGAGTAAACGGCGTGTTTCGGAAACCCTTTCGTTTTCTGCTGCGTCTGGGCATAGATTTTTTCGTAGACCCGCGGCACCGCGACGAAGAAAGTGGGGCGCACCTCGAGCAAGGCTTGTGGAAGCATCTCGATGAACGAGCAGTAGGCCAGCGTCACGCCGTGATAAAGCATGGCAAAATCTAGGTGGCGCGCGGTAACGTGCGACAGGGGCAAAAACGATATGCTGCTTTGGCCGCGCCTGATGTCGAAACCTTCGAGCGCACAAGCAATATTTGTGGCCATGTTGCCATGCGTGAGCATGACGCCTTTTGCGATGCCGGTTGTACCTGAGGTGTAGATGATAGTTGCCAGATCGTCGGGCTGGATGGCGCGGGCTGTTTCTTCGAATTGGACGCTGCGTCCGGTCAGAGTCGGCGAGTCAAGGCGGTCCCAAGCCACGGCGCCGGCAGCCTCGATGTCATCCATGACGACAATTCGCTCGACTGGCACCTGGCCCCGAATGGCGAGCACTTTATCGAGTTGCGGTTTCGTGGAGACAAATATCACGCGAGCGCCGGAATCGCGCAGGACGAAGGCAGTTTGCTCCCCGGTCAGTGTCGAATAGGTCGGAACTGTAACCGCGCCGAGAAAAAGAGTTGCGAAGTCGGCCATCGCCCACTCAGGCCGGTTCTCGCTGAGGATGGCCACGCGGTCGCCTTTGCGGATGCCCCAATGCGCGAGAGCCCAGGCAACGGATATCACGTTGCGGTAGAAATCTCCTGACGAGACTGCGGTCCACGAGTCATTTTTCCGGTACAGCACGAGTCGTGGTTCGTCACGGTCGACGACCGTGAAGAAGATGTCATTGAGGGTGCTGAGAGGCTTTAGCACAGTTTCGAGTTCCCTCGCAGAATCTACCGGTTAAGGGCCAGTTTAGGCAACGTCAAAGCACGTCGAGGCGTTTACTCTGTTTTTCGGGTGGAGTAAGCTGGGGTGGTCTTCAATATTTAGGAGGAGTGGAATGCGAAAGAGAAATTCCAATGTGTTGGCGGCGTCGATATTGGCCGGTGCGATGGCTGTAACGAGTGCGGTTTCGCTGCTGGCTCAGAGCAAGAAACCTGCGCCCCCGGCGGACCTGCCGAAAGTGGGCGATGTGGCGCCTGACTTGAAGCTGCAATATTTCGATGGCAAGAATCTGAAGGATGTGACATTGAGTCAGTATCGCGGCAAGAAGAATGTCGTGCTGGCATTTTATGTTTTTGCCTTCACCGGGGGTTGAACGGAGCAAATGAAAAACTTCCAGCAGAACTTGCAAAAGCTGGAAGCAGCCGACACCCAGGTCCTGGGTGTGAGCATGGACAGCCCGTTCGCCAATAAAGCCTTCGCCGACCAAATCGGAGTCACGTTTCCTTTGCTGAGTGATTGGGGTGGCGAAACGACCCGTAAGTTTGGAGTTTACTTCGATAAGTACAAAGCCGCCCGGCGGGTGAATTTTCTGATCGGCAAGGATGGCAAGATTATGGAAGAGCAGCTAGACGATGCCGCCATCGATCCGTCCAAGATCGTGGATGCGTGCCAGCGTCCGAAGCTGAAAAATTAGTGCTGATTCTGAGTTCAACCAAAGACAACAACCCAACCCGGCGCCCGCGTCGATTTGTGCGTAATGGTGACATCGGATTGTCGCTGCCAGTACAGCGTCAGCAGCCACCTCATCCTCCCAGGAAACTAAACCGGGATTTCAGGGTTTACACGGGTGTGGCTGCGCTGGCGGAATGCTTGCCAAGTCAGTACAGGATGCCGCGTGGTCAAGCTTCATCGCAAAGTTGTCCTGTAAGGCTGAAAGTGCCGACAGGCTGCTGGTGAAAGTGAATGCCCGTGGAACATCGCAACAATGCCCTTGTGGTGCGCCTGTGCCCAAGAAACTTTGGGACCGGTTGCACAAATGCGCGGCTTGCGGTTTGAAAACAACCCGCGACCACGCATCGGCATTGGAGATTTTAAGGCGTGGACTGCGCCTGAGAACCGAAACGCCTGCGATAGCGGGCGTGGCTCTTGAAGCCCCTAGCTTTAGCTATGGGGCGTAGTCACGTGAATGCGATGAGCGAGGGAAGGGATTCCAAACTCAACTGGCTGGATCTTCTGTGGCTGCTGTTGCTCGCCGGATTGGCCGTGCTGCCACCGATTCAGGAGTACCACAAGCAGCTCATCCTGCTTGCCTTCGGTATTCTCCAACTGAGCGAGGGCTGGCTTGTCGCCCGCCTCCCTAGCCGCGGTCCGGCCTATATTGTTCTGCTGAAGATCGCGCTGGCTACGGTCCTCATCGATCACACCAATGAAATCGCCATCAACAGCTATTACTATCCGATCTATTACCTGCCCATAGTCACTGCGGCGGAGTATTTTAGCCCCTTGGCTACGCTGCTATGGACGGCGCTGGCCTCGGCCGCTTACTGTTCCTATCTCTATCCCGCAGGCCAGGAGTTCGAAATTGGGACGGAGCCCTACGAACTGCTGGCGATCCGCATTCTCTTCTTCTTCCTTGCCGCCATGCTGGTGAACCGATTCGTGGTCGAAAACCGGCGCCAGACCAAGCGTTATCAGGAGTTAGCCGAGGCGCTTTCAGAAACGAATCGCAAACTGGAGCTGGCACAGGCTGAGGCGCGGCGTTCAGAACGATTGGCGGCGCTGGGGCAGCTTTCTGCCGGTCTGGCGCATGAAATTCGAAATCCTCTGGGCGTGATTAAAGCCTCGGCGGAAATGTTGAACCAGAAGTTAAAGGAATCGACCCCGCTGGCCAGCGAGCTCGCCGGTTACATCTCCACAGAAGTGAACCGTTTGAGCGCGTTGGTGACTCGCTTCCTCGATTTCGCGCGGCCTTTGCACACCGAATTAACCCCGCAGGATATAACTCCGGTACTCGAACGGTCGCTGCAACTGGTCGCTACAATGTGGAAGGGCGGGCCGGTTGCTGTAGAGAGACACTATCAGGAAGACCTGCCAACTATCCCGCTCGACGAGAGCTTATGCGAGCAGGCGTTCGTGAACATTATTCAAAATGCCTACGACGCCATGGGCAGCGAGGGCGGCAGGTTGAGCGTTGCCGCTGAAATCTCGCGGTCCCTGGGTCGGGACGGGATCGAAGTACGTTTATGCGACAGTGGCCCCGGCGTTCCCGAGGACTTGCGGGAACAGATATTCAATCCATTTGTCACCACAAAAAAGACTGGGGTGGGATTGGGCTTGTCGATCGTTTCAAAAATAATCGACGGCCATCAGGGCTGGATTAAGGTGGAAAGCGGCCGTTCGCCGGATAGCCCGCAGTCACAAGGAGCGTGCTTTGTGATGTTCTTCCCTTTAGCGGTTGAGGCCACCCGTTCCAGACCTGAATCGGAGTTAGTGATTTCGTGAATTTGCAGCGCTGATCAAGAAGAAGAAAAATGCAGGCAATTTTGATTGTCGAAGATGAGGCCAAGATGCGGCGGCTGCTCGAACTCAACCTCGGGGAGGAGGGGTTCACCACCCTATCCGCGGGAGATGCCGAGAGCGGATTGAAATTGCTGAGGGAAAACTCCGTCGACCTGGTGGTAACGGACCTCAAGCTGCCGGGTATGAATGGCCTGGAATTCTTGCAGGCGGTTAAACACCAGAATGCGGCGCTGCCGGTGATCGTGATGACGGCCTTCGGCACGGTGGAGACGGCGGTCGAAGCCATGAAGGCCGGAGCCAGCGATTACGTGCTCAAGCCGTTTTCGCTGGCCGAAATGCGGATGGTGATTCATAAGGAGCTGGATGTTCACAAGCTGCGCGAGGAGAATCGATCCCTTCGCGAGGCATTGGGCAAACGCTATGCGCATCCTAACGTAGTGGCACGCAGCCCGAAGATGCAGGAAGTGCTGGCTACCGTGGAACGGGTGGCACCGACGAACTCAACAGTTCTCTTGGGTGGCGAAAGCGGCGTTGGCAAAGACCTGATCGCACGCGCGATTCATGAGAAGTCGCGAAGAGCGCGCGGCCCATTCATTAAGATAAACAGCTCAGCCATTCCTGAGAGTCTCCTGGAGAGCGAACTGTTTGGTTACGAAAAAGGAGCATTCACGGGAGCGAACGCCAGCAAGCCGGGGAAATTTGAACTGGCTGACAAAGGAACCTTGTTCCTCGATGAAATTGGCGATGTGCCACCGGCCATACAGGTCAAACTGCTTCGCGTCTTGCAGGAGCGCGAGTTTGAACGCTTGGGCGGCACGCGAACCGTCAAAGTGGATGTACGTCTGATTGCTGCCACCAACCGCGATCTCCGGGCTGCGCTCGAGGAAGGAACATTCCGCGAGGACCTTTACTACCGCTTAAACGTTGTGCCCATCGACATTGCGCCCTTGCGCGAGCGCAAGGAAGACATCCCCGATCTAGCCAGTCTTTTCATGGAACGGTTTTGCGGCGGTGCCGGTAAGCCTGTGAAAGGCATTGCGCCCGAGGCGGTGCGAATTCTGGTGAATTATCACTGGCCGGGGAACGTGCGCGAACTGCAAAACATCATCGAGCGCGCGTGCGCGCTGGCCAAGGGGGATGTGATCGAGCCCGCCGACATTCATCTTGATACTCGTCCTGTCCGGGACGAAACCTCAGAAAATCACTTCCTGCCTGAAGGCATGACGCTCGAACGCTGGGAGGACGAGATGATTCAAGAAGCGTTGCGTCGTGCCAGTGGAAACAAGAGTCAGGCCGCTCGATTGCTCGGGCTCTCGCGGAATGCGTTGCGCTATCGGTTGTCAAAGATTGGGATTGCGGATGAGGGGGAGAAGGAAGCATAGCCTGACCTTGCTGGCTCGCACTGCGCAAGCCGCTATCGTTGAAGCGAGGGATGGCGTTTGCTACCGAGATTTCCTCCACAGCCCCGAGTGAGTATCAGGGCTGTTGGTCTTCGGTGGATCCTTTACCAACCTCACCAGTGCATCAGCTATGTGTGCTCCTGGTGGCTGAAAACCACCACTCTTGGTTGAGGGCAGCCAGAGATCCTCATTTCCAACAATAACTCTCCACTTCCATCGACGTTTCTCATTGAAAATACAAGGGTTGAGTGACTGGGGGATCCTTCACTTTGGCATGCCAGTTGCCACTACTCTTTGTGATGGAATCCTGCCCCGCCGGGGCTGGATTTGGGTGATGGGAAAGAGGCAAGTTATGAAAAATGCATTTATAGCAAAGTTCGCAGTTATAGCTCTGGCGCTGACCAGCGCATTCAGTATGGGCGCTCGCGCCCAAACGACGGAAGAAGGTCCGGCACCATCGGACCAACCGAGCGCGCCGATGGAGATGGGACAGCCCGAGGAGTCCGCTCAACCGGCACCGCTCGAAGATGCTACGCAACCCAACGCAACCCAAACGGATCAGGGCGTTGCCCGCATCAGCATGATCCGCGGAGATGTGTCGACGCAGCGCGGCGACTCCGGCGACTGGTCGGCAGCGACTTTGAACGCGCCGGTGATGACCGGTGACCGCGTATCGACCGCAGATAATGCTCGGGCGGAGCTGCAACTCGACTACGCCAATGTGCTGCGTCTCGGACCGAACTCCCAGGCGGATATTACTGGCCTTTCAAAAAATCAGATTCAAGTGCAGCTAGGGCAAGGCATCGCTACGTACGCGGTTTTTAAGAATAGCGAGGCAGAGCCTGAGATTGACACGCCGAACGTCTCAATCCATCCCGCCCATCAGGATGGCAGCTTCCGCATTGAGGTGCGACCTGACGGCGACACAGTGATCATCGCCCGCAACGGCGAGGCGCAAGTCACCACGCAGCAGGGCAGCACCGAAATCCGCAGAGGCGACATGATTACGGTGCGGGGCACGGCCACGGATGCGCAGTACAAAATATCGGGCGCGCCCGACAGTGACGACTGGGATCGCTGGAACAGCGATCGTGACCACATGATGCAGAGTGCAGAATCGTGGAATCACACCAATCATTACTACGTTGGAGCGCAAGATCTTGATGCCAATGGCCGCTGGAGAGAAGTGCCGGACTACGGTTCGGTCTGGGAACCGTCTGAGCCCGAGGACTGGGCACCGTATCGTGATGGCAACTGGGTTTGGGAACCTGATTACGGCTGGACGTGGGTAGGGTCTGAGCCGTGGGGCTGGGCGCCTTATCACTATGGCCGCTGGATGAATTACGACAGTTCCTGGGTATGGTGGCCTGGACCGGTAGGCTTCGGCTACCGTCCACTGTGGGCGCCAGCCTACGTGTCGTTCTTTGGATTCGGAGGTGGCTTTGGAGTCGGCTTCGGCGGATGGGGCGGCTTCGGCTGGTTGCCGATTGGTCCGTGCGATAGTTTTTTCCCCTGGTGGGGTGGGTGGGGTGGCCGCTTTGGAGCGGTGAACATCACCAACATCAACATAACGAATATCAATCGCTACGGCGGCATCGCACCGCTGCACAACGGTCTGCGATATTCGAACTTGGCGCGAATCAACGATCCGCATGTGGGCCGCGCGATGTCGACCGTAGGCGCAAATGCCTTCGGTGCAGGTCGAATTCGAGCCGTCGCAGCAAACCGCGATCAATTGCACAACGCACGCATGATGACGGGCAATCTGCCTGTAGTCCCAACGCGTGCGAGCTTGTCAGCCAGCGGGCGCGCGGCGGCGCCGGGCACGGTACACGGCACGGCACAGCGTTTCTTCGGTAACGGGCGTGCTGCGTCTCGTCCGGCATCGTTTGAACGGCAAACTGCCCGATTGCAACAGGCCATGCAGCGGAACCACATTACCCCGGTGCATGCTGGTGGACAAGTAGGTGCGAGTACCGCAGTTGCGGCCAGAGGCACGATGCAAAAACCGAGTGCGGGCACAGCTGCGTCCCGAGAGATGAATAATCCGGCGACGCGAAGTGCGGCCAACCGTCCGGCTGGCGGCAACCGTCCGCCTGCTGGCAACCGTCCGGCGGCCGCTAACCGTCCATCAGCGGCGGGCGGATTTGACCGGCCAATGACTCGAACCCTGGGCAGCCAGTCCACGGCGGGACAGAATCGTGGCGGATTCCGCCCATTCACTCCGCCAAACAACAGCAATCCGCGCCCGGCCCCGGGCAATGCGCAGGCCCCCCGAAGCGCGAGTTCATCCTCTTCGATGCAGAATGGAAATCGTGGAGGGTTCCGGCCATTTACTCCGCCGAGCAACAGCAATACGCGACCGGGGAACGCGGAACGTCAGTATGCTGCGGCACCTTCGGCAAACCGGCCACCCATGTCGTCTCCGAGCAATAGCGGGTCACACCGTGGGGCGGACAGACCTTCCAACCCGCCCTCGCGTAGCGCAGCGCCGCCTAGCCGCAGCAACGGTGGAAGCTATTGGAACCGGACTGCGCCGAGCCCAAGTGAATCGCGCGGCTCAGTTCCTCCGAGAAGTAGCTACGGAGGCGGATCGTCGTCCTATCGTCCGCCGCTCAATATGCGGCAGCCGATCGTGCAACCGCGTTCTTCGGGCGGATATTCTGGCGGCTCTCGCCCGGCACCAAGTTACGGTGGCGGAAGCCGAGGCGGCTACGCTCCACCGAGCCACGGCGGTGGTCGTGGATACTCAGCACCACCTAGCGGCGGAGGCTATCACGGCGCGCCTAGTTACGGTGGCGGCGGAGGTCGCAGCTACAGTGCACCCAGTGGTGGTCACGGTGGCGGCTATAGCGGCGGTGGGGGTGGCGGACACTCTTCTGGAGGCGGCGGTGGCGGCAGCCCTTCTTCCGGCGGCGGTGGTCATCCCTCTGGAGGAAATCACGGCGGCCATCACTAAGCCAAAGCTACGGCTGACTGCTGAACAGGAGGAGCGCCACGGGTTGATGTAAACGAGGGTTGATGTAAACGAAGTGAAGGTCAGAGGCGAAGAAGGGCGTGCTAACCGGCACGCCCCTTCTTGTCTGTGCCGAGCATGATCGACAGCTGGGAGGTGCAAGTCCTCTTCACAACCTGAGGTGAAGTGATAGCGAAGTGCAAGGGCGTCGTCGCGAGGCGGGGTCTAAAAGAAGCGTGGAGCAAGGCGCGCGAGCCGATGAACAAGAACCGGATAGTGAGGCCTACGGTGCGGAGCGAGCGAGCACATGATCGCGAAACTCATTTCCATCAAGCGCACTGGTGGTAAATCCGGCTTGCGCCCCAGCGGGTCGAACTTACCTCGGGAGATCTGCCCTTGCTGTCTTGAGGGCTGGGGGCGTCGTAAGACGTTCTAACGCGGGGCAGAAGTCAGCAGAGGGCGTACTATCCACGCTAGTGGGGAAGGCCTGAACCGAACAGAGTGGTGCATGCGTCGGGGGACTTAGGAACTGATCGCGGACAGAAAAACCAGTACTCTCTGGCCTGCTGGCTGGATGGGAAGGGTGAAGCCCAACTCGAGCGTCAGTCAGGGACCGCATGGCTCTTGGCGAAAGCTGTACCCAACACCCGGCCTGCGCCTCGTTGACGCAGGCTTAACTCGCCAAACCGCCGTACGCGGACCCGCACGTACGGCGGTGTGGGAGGGGCCAGCAAGTGACTGCTCCCCCTATCCCGATTTTCCTGATCATACGTGTGATCGGATTCAGGTAATCGCGTCTTCAGGGTCTGGCGTAGGCAGGGCTCTCCGGGTCGGGACGATCATAATCGCGGCCGTACTTGTTCATGTGGGCGTGCGCGATGTTCGATTCCTCGAGGCGAAAGGTTCCGATGAATGAATCACCGGAAGTGATAGTGATTTCCCGAGTCAAGGCCTGCAGCTCGTCCGGCGAAGCGGAGGAGTGGAAAATCTGGAGTTCGTAGCGCCCCGGCGGCACATTCGGAATGCTGATATCTCCATGTGAGTTGGAGATTCCGTAGTATCGCGTGTTTAGAGCCATGATCACTGCGCTCATCTGCGCGTGAATATTACAGAAAATATAAGAGATCCCAGGTTTGTCGAACTGGACATAGCGAGTGGTGCCGCTTTCATACAATCCGAGATCAAAGCGTTTGCCGTCAAACAGCGAAAAAACATTGTGGAAGAATGGATCGTGGTTCGGAAACTCGACCTTTCCTCCGACCGGAATTACCAGAAGCGACGGCCGGAAACTCTTATTGGTCTGCACCAGTTGCGGAACTTCTGATGCCGTCTGCGGTGCTACGGGAGGTGCCGGAGTAGTGCCCAAAGGCGTGAGCCAGATGACAGCTTTCGAAGCATCCTTTGTGCGGTGGCCGTCTCTCGTGAGTTGCAGTTGGGCTTTGAGTGCGACCTGCTGGGCTGACGCGGACAAGCAGCCAAACAGCATTGTCCAAACTACGACCCGGCATGGGATAGAGCGGATCATGTTCAGAACAGTATTCCCATAGCGAGATTCACCTGATTCGTGACCCTGCTGTTGCCATAGACGGGGAAACTGCGCAACCGTCTGAATTCAGTGGAGAAGACCAAGTCGGATCGGGGACGATAAATGATGTTGCCCAGCCCACCCCGATTCCGCCCCAGAATCGTGATGAAGTTATTCTCATCGGTGGCAAAACTGCGGACGTCACTGGCAAACGCATTGTCCTCGGCGAAAACGCCGTTGATCTCCAACTTCGAGGTAAGCTGAAGCTTGAGCTGGCTCCATCCTCCGGCGGAATCGAGACCGCGTATAGGCGTTGTTGCAGAACCTGGGTCAGCGCCGAAAACAACAGCGCGGCCGATTCCCGCGCCCAGCCCTCCAATTCCTCGGCCTCGATAGAATTCGCCCGAGAGCGTCAGGCGCCGAAGCAAAGGAATTTGCCAGTCAGTCATGCCCGCCCAGGAGTCTACATAGCGATCCCAAGTCCAATTCTGGCGGCCATAGTAGCCGGCCACACCCATACTGAGCGGGTGGTCGAATACCGGGCGCGACCAGCTTGTTCGAATGCCGTAGGCCGGCTGGCCGGATCGTTCACCAGCTTGGAGGGTGCGGTTGAAGGGGTTGTAGGGCGGCTCCCAACTGAGGTTGTCGAGGATTCCCGCCTGCACAGTCAGGGTTTGCTGGTCAGAAAAATTGAAACGATGCTCTAGGCGAAGTTGTGGAGTCCAACCCCACAGGTTTCCGGCGTAGGCAAATGCTGGAGTCGCTAGAGAAGCAAATGAAGTGGGAGAAAGCGGGGAGACGAACAAAGTATCCTGTCCGGCCACGACGGAAGTGTGCTGCCAATCGAGTCGGAAACCGCCGGTCTGTAGCCGCGCAATTCCGAAATTGACTCCGTTGGGAGTGGAAGGAAATCCTCCCGCGAAATCAAGTTGGATATTGGCGGAACTTTTGGCGCCTGCCAGAGTCGGACCAAAGATTTCCAGCCCGATTTCCGATTGCCGCAAGGTTGCGCCAAAACTGCTTATTGGACTGCCGGGAGGGTTGGGCTGTGCGAAATCGGGAAAATCCAGGTTGTTGGAAGCACCGTCATTGCGGAAGGCATTCATCAGCACGATGCCAGAAAGTCGCGCATGATACTTCGAGGCGGTTTCGACCTTAGTTTGATATTGTTCGTCAACCTTTGATCCAAGAAGTTGAGTTGCTTCTTCCAGTTTTTGAACTCGACTGTCCAGTCGGGAAGTATTTTGCGTGGAGGCGGCAGAGTCGCCCGCACCTGCCGACTCTGTTTGAGGCTCTGGCCGGGCGGCTTGCTTCGGTTCGGCGGCAGCAGCCGAGAGCTCACCACTCGGCCTGACCGCGGTTGAGGATATCAATCGCTCGCGCATGCTGCGCAATTCCTGACGGAGTTTCTGCATTTCGCTGCGCGACTCGGCGTTTTCTGTACGCACTTCTTCCACTAACGTCCGCAGTTGGCGGACTTGTTCCTGCAAATCCTCCAGCGCAGTGACGGTCGCTTCATTCTGCGGCGATGCTGGACGGGCCGAGGCCGACTCCTGGGCCGGAGCGCGGGTCCCCACCAGGATGAGAGCGGTCACCGCCGCGGCTGTTCGACGAAAGGCAAAAGTCCCAGGGCTTTTCACACCTTCCTCCTGTCCGACACGCGATACGTACGAAATATAAGAATAGGGAAGCTGATCTACACATCCGGACGTCGAATCGAGTCGTTCACCATGTTCCCCGCTTCACGGGTCAACGATGGGACGCCGCGGGGGCTTTCGCTGCGTTGCTGAAAGTCTCCGCGACGCGCCCAGGCAGAACGACCCGAAAAACTGTTTTAGCGTCTGGTGTGCGTTCGACTGAAACCTCGCCGCCGTGATCCTGCACGATTTTCTGCACCACAGTCAGTCCAAGGCCGGTACCGTTTTCCTTACCGTGACTCACAAATGGATGAAAGAGCTTGTCCCGAAGGGCCTCCGGAATGCCCGACCCATTGTCCGCTATCGTAATAATGGACGATTCGCCCTGTTGATCGACTACCACTTCGACCCTTCCATTCGCCGAAGGGGCGGCCTCACAGGCATTCAGCAGCAGGTTGTAGAGAGCACGCTCCAGTTTCCGGGCGTCGAACCATGCGGTGGAAGAGCCGTTACACGTTACCGCGATCGAAGTGCCCTGATGACGAGGATGCAAACGCACTGCTTGTACCGAACGCTGCACGGTGTCACATAAATCTCCATAAGCCGGGCTCAAGGACTCCCGCGTTCGGGCGAATTCAAGAAGAGAATCGATAAGGTCGGTCATCTGATTAACGCCTCCGCGGACTTCCTGGTACAACTCCTCGCGCTGTACCGGAGTGAGATGACTGTCGCAGAGGAACTCGGAGTTGGCGACGATTGCCGCCAAAGAATGGCGAAGATCGTGGGAGATTGAGCTAGCCATTCGGCCGATGGTAGCCAGCTGCTCAGACTCGATCAGAGCGTGCTGGGTCTTGAGCAGGCTGGCTCTCATGCGGTCGAAGGCACGGGTAAGCTCGGCGACTTCGTCACCCCCGGAAGGATCCACCGGATGGTGGAAGTCGCCGCGTTCCAGGGCGCGAACGCCCGCCACCAGGCTTCCCAGAGGCCGCGTGAAGGTGTGGGATATAAAAAACACCAATGCGCTTCCGACCAGGACGGCTGCCAGGCCAAGCAGCAGGAGGAGCCGGTTGAGTTGGCCGAGGAACCTCGTGGCCTCATCATACGATCCCAGAACACTTAGGCGGACAGGGATGGATTGCTGGCCTGACAAATCCAGGGAAGTGGCCAGGAAGTGCTCGTTCCCCACTTTCACATCCCGGGGCTCCCCGTGTGCGGAGTCTGGAACAAGCTCGCGCAGAGCCGGACTATCTTTCTCTTTCTGCGCAGCGGCCAGAGTGCTGGCGACTACTTCGTTGCCGTACAAAAACGCCACCTGGCTGGCCGAGACCTTGCTTACCTCTTGGGCAAGACGGTCATCGATTTCATAACCAATGACGAGAAAACCGAGAAGCGGGCCTTCGGTCTTAGCACCGAAGTAAATGGGTTGTACGAAGGCCTGGTAGAGATGGTGGGCTCCGAGCCACCAGTGACGCGAATCTCCCTCATCGAGCGATTGATGAAAATATTTCTGCGCCGTCTCGCGGGTGAAGCCTGGCGATTTTGTGTGCAAGCCGACCACAGCGCCGTTGCGATCGACCAGCACAAAAAGATCGCTGCCGGCCAGCTGCCACACGTCCGCAGATGCATCCTGAATGGTTGCCGGGTCATGCGAGGTCATCAGGGCACGAGTAATGGGAAGGTCGGCCAGCAGTTCTGCCGAGCGAGTCAGCATTTTTTCCCGCTCATGTTGGAAATTTTCAAAGGTGCTGACCGAGTTGCGCAGATCTACGCGGAGGCCTTCTCGGACGTGACTCTGAACACTGCGCTGCACGAGAAGCAGGCTGGTAGTTGTGAGCCCCGCCGAAATGAGCAGCATGGACAGCAGAAAGCGCGTGCGCAATCGAAGCCTGGGTACGAATGCGTTTTCAGGTCCGGCTTGGTGCGCATCCCGCACGGGTTCTGTGGAAAGGTTCAAGACAATTTAGCGTACGAACTTATAGCCCATTCCGTGTACCGTGCGGAAGTGTACGGGACTGGCTGGGTCTTTTTCCAGTTTCTGGCGAAGCTTCAGGATGTGATTGTCAACCGTACGGGTGGAAGGGTAGTTTTGATAGCCCCATACTTCGTTCAGCAACTCGTCCCGGCCGAGAACCCGGTCGGCATTCTGCACCAGGAATTGGAATGTCTTGAATTCCTGAGCGGTCAGAAGCACGGGCTTGCCATCGCGCGTGACTTCCATTTTCTTAAAATCCGCCGAAATACCGTCAAAGGTGATCACGTTGACGCTTGGCGTCTGGACGGTGTGGCGAAGCGCAGCGCGCACTCGCGCCAGCAGTTCCCTGGGGCTAAAGGGCTTGGTTACATAATCGTCGGCACCTAGTTCAAGCAGCAATACTTTGTCGGAAACATCACTGGCCGCGCTGAGCACTACGATGGGCAACGCGGGCGCCTGAGCTTTAATCTCTTTGCAAAGGTCTCTGCCTGAAAGCTTGGGCAGGCGCAAATCCAAAATGATGGCCAAAGGAGCGGCCGCCTGGAAACTCTCCAAGGCTGACTGGCCATTCGATTGGACTTCGACGGTGAATCCTTCCGTCTCGAATAACCGCTTCAAAGCTTTTTGAACCGCAGGATCGTCCTCCACGACAAGGAGTCGGCCTATCGGCCTTGTCCCGTTCGCCGGATCAGGAAATCTGGTCGTGCCCAGTGGCATAGCTAGGTTACCCATGAAAACCGTCCTTGGGCGTCGGAGGGGGGCTTCCAGCTTGCGGGCACACCCAACCGAATCCATTGTAACCCTCAAATTGTAACCCTCAACCCGCACCAAATAGCCTGATTGACACTGCGATGACAGAGCTTTGACAATTTTTTTACAAATCGGATTCGTGGCGGCAGGGTAGCGGATTGCGGGGACGGTCCTGCGGAAGAAATCGTTGCTCCGATTGGTTTGGCACTTGCGGCGGGCCTGACCACTTATGGCTGCCGTGATCTCACAGACCCGCAGGAACGTCCCGGCTACGCCCCCGCTGTCGCCGTAGAGGATAGCGCTAAGATCTGGACAAGAGGAGCTCCAGCGCGTTTCTTCGACAGCCAATGGACCGATGGAATTCGGCTACGCGCAAGGGATTTCTCACAGTCTTGAGACGATGGCCCGCGCATGTTCCCTTCCATGGAAGCTAACCGTGGACAGCGCGTGCAGCTGGAACCATGCACCCATCTCGCGCAGCTTGGGCGCACGCACACGATGCATTTTTTCTATCCATCTTTTTCTCTGGTTCCCAGGCTTTCGCAAATCCGCATACCCCAAAAACAAATAGGCAGATCGGGCGCTGATGCCCCTGGTCTGGCTGGATGGGGGAGGATTCGACTACTGATTGCCGGCTCGAAGCAAACTATACTTGGGGTCATCCCAACTTGGGGTCATCCCATGCCTTTGCGCGGGATAGAGCCTCATTCCATCTCTCACGCAACGCTTCCGCTTTAGAGCGCGGAATCCTCGGCTCAAACTTAACCGCCTGGCAGGGGAGTTCAACAATCTGCTCTAAGGACCGCCAGAACCCAACCGCGATTCCGGCCAAATATGCAGCTCCGAGGGCAGTGGTCTCGGTGACCGCGGGACGCGCTACGGGTATGCCCAAAATGTCAGACTGGAACTGCATAAGAGCGTCGTTTGCCGATGCGCCACCATCGACGCGCAACTCGAGCAGCGGAGTTCCAGCGTCGCGCCGTACGGCGTCGAACAGATCCGCCACCTGGTAGGCAATACTCTCAAGCGCGGCGCGCGCAATGTGCCCCGCGTTGCTACCGCGGGTCAGCCCGAATATCGAACCTCTGGCGTACTGGTCCCAATGTGGAGCGCCCAGTCCTACGAAGGCAGGAACGAAATAGACACCTCCGTTGTCGGCAACGGATGCCGCCAGGGGCTCGACATCAGCCGAGGCACGAATCAAACCCAAACCGTCTCGTAACCATTGAATGACCGCGCCCCCAATGAAGACGCTGCCTTCCAGCGCATACTCGACTGTGTCGCCGATTTTCCAGGCCACCGTTGTCACCAGGCGATTTCGAGAGGGAGCGGCGCGAGTCCCGGTGTTTTGCAACATGAAGCATCCGGTTCCGTAGGTATTCTTTGTCAGGCCGGGCGTGGTGCACCTTTGACCGAGTAAGGATGCCTGCTGATCGCCTGCGATACCAGCAATGGCGACACTGCCCAGCCCTAAAGTAGTCGTGACCTCCGCATAAACCTCGCTAGAAGAACGGACTTCAGGCATCAAAGCCACGGGGATGCGGAACAGGCGCAAGAGATCGTCGTCCCAACCGCCCGTGTGAATGTTAAAGAGCATAGTTCGCGAGGCGTTTGTAGCATCAGTCGCATGCACGCGGCCGCTGGTCAACTTCCAAACCAGCCAACTGTCAACCGTTCCGAAGGCGAGTTGCCCGCCTTCCGCCAATTCGCGGGCGTGCGGAACGTTGTCCAGGATCCATGCGATCTTGCTGGCGGAGAAATACGAGTCGATCATGAGCCCCGTACGCTGCTGGATCAGAGTTTCATGACCTTCGGCCTTGAGCTGATCGCAAAAGCCGGCGGTGCGACGATCCTGCCAGACAATGGCATTCGACAGCGGCCTTCCAGTCTCCCGATTCCATACGATCGTGGTCTCGCGTTGGTTAGTAATACCGATGGCGGCAACGTCGCGCGGCCGAGCCTCCGCCCGGCTTAAAGCTTCTACCGCAACGCTGATTTGCGATGCCCAGATTTCCTCCGGATCGTGTTCGACCCATCCCGGTTGCGGAAAAAGTTGTTCGAATTCACGCTGCGCTACCGACTTGATCGCACCTTCATGATCGAACAATATTGCTCGCGAACTGGTGGTGCCCTGATCCAGCGCCAGTATGTATGGCAACGAGACTCCTCTATTTTTCTTCAATTCCGTTGTGAGTTGCTAAGCGCTTAACGAAGCGCCGAATGCCGAAATCATAAACCGCGGCGCCCACCAGACCGCCCACCAAAGGTGCCACGACCGGCACCCACCACACCCGGCTGCCATCGGTGATGCCGTTGTTGCGAAAACCCGCGACCACCGTGAACAGGCGCGGCCCTAGATCCCGAGCCGGATTGATCGGGTACCCATGCATCCCGCCGAAGCTCATGCCGATCGCCACGACCACGAGTCCGATCATCAAGGGCGCCAGGTTCGCGCCCGGAGGCGAATTGAATTCGTCCGTGATGGCCAATACAAGAAGGAGAAGCAAAGCGGTACCAATCACCTGATCGAGGAACCCAGCCTGGAGCAATCCCGGAAAGGCAGGGAAGGTCGTAAAGACTCCAGCGGTTTTTTCCAGCTGCGGATCTACCTGGCGAAAAGCCGGCAAATAATTCCGATACACCAGCGCCGCAGCGGTGAAAGCTCCTGCGGTTTGAGCGATGGAGTAAGGCAGAACCTTGTTCCACGAAAAGCCTCGAAATACGGCGAGGGTCAAGGTTACGGCCGGGTTCAAGTGCGCCCCTGAAATTTTGCCGGCAACATAGATGCCCATGGTTACGGCAAGCCCCCAGCCCAGTGTGATGTTGGTGTAGCCACCGTGAACAATTCCTCCACCTGAGGTCGAGGGAAACAGCACAACCATGGCAACGACGCCGGTACCAAACAGAATCAGGACAAAGGTTCCGAGGAACTCGGACAGCACTTCCGCGGCCAGGCCGGGCTTGGCATTCATTACTTCGCTCCTGTTTTGCGCTGAGAGCGTTTCAACGACGCAATAGTCTAGCAACGAATGCGGTCTTCGGATGGGAAATGATTCTGGCGGATGCCCAAATAAATCGACCTTGCGAACTCCGTTGTGTCCTATGGGTTCCTTCAACGTTCGGAAGTCGTTAATGGGCTGCTGGGAATAATATTGGTGCCGGAGTTCTTGAACTGGAATTGCAGGATCCATTCCCTCGAAACAGGTTGGCCATCTGTCTGCACTGGTTTGAATTTCCATTGCTGCGCGGCTTCCATAGCCTTGCGGGCAAAATATTTGCTTGGTCCAGGAGATTCGAACGTGGCGTTTGTCACGTTGCCCGACGAATCTACCGTGACTCGCACTGTTACCCTCACCGTCCCCTGGATGGTGTTCCTGGCCGTTGTCGAGACGTCCGGCAAAACTTGCTGGAGCACTTCATCCTGTGCAACCGCACCCGCAGGCGCTGCCAGCGCAGCAGTTGTGGCTGAGGACTTGACTCTCGAATTTCTTGCCGTGCCGCCTTCCGGGTTAGGCGTGCTGCTTTCGATGGGTGTTCCCGGCTCCGGCTTGGGCTTCGTCTCTCTCTGTTCTGCCGCGGCGGGACCATTCGGTGGAGTCTCGCCGCGATGACGGAACAGACCCCAGATGGCCAGCACCAATACCAGGGTGAGCCCGATCGCCGTCATCGGTGTAGTGAAACGCGATTTTGAGGGCGCCTTTGGCGCAACCGTGGGCGCTTGCTTTGCGGAACTCGACGCACCGGACTTAAGCCGGGCCGCGATGTCAGCAAGAGTCCAACGCTGGTTCGGTTCTCGGCGCAGGCAATGAAATGCAATATCACGAAACGGCTCTGGCAATGTCGCGGGTAATACCGGATCGCCTGATCCCGCTCCGTCCCACACGGGAAGACGTTGCGTCAATGCCTCGACCAGCGTCACGCCCAGCGACCAAACATCTCCAGCCGGAGAGACTAGTCCGCGAACGACCTCGGGTGCGTCGTAGGCACTCGGTTTGGCTGAGCCCGGAATCGCCCCACCCTCTTCGCGGATGCTGTCGCTCGAAAGCTTCAGTCGCTCTTCGACAGCCACAATGTTTCGCGGTCTCACCCGACTGTGGATGAAGCCCTGGCGATGAAGGTACGAAAGCGCGTCCAAAACGGGCGGAAGCATGTCGAGACCTTCGGCTTGCGTCAAGGCACGCATCGGGAGCACTTGCGACAAATCTTCGTCGGCATACTCTAAAACGATATAGAACAGCTTCGTTTCGCGCAGCTCGCACGATCCAGTCTGATGAATCTTCAGCAAATGGGGGTGGGATAATTTCGCGGCGGCCTTTAACCGGGCGAGTTGTATTTCTGCCCCTTCCCAGTCAGCCGGAATTAATTTGATCGCCGCCCTCCGCGATTTCATACCACCGAGTTCGGTGAGAAATACAACGCTGCGGTTCGACGCACCCAAATAACGTTGCAGGAGGAATTCTCCATTCACGATCTGGCCTTCCCACTGTTTCCCAACTTCGTTCATTTTGTTCACTCGCCCGCCAGCCTCCAGTTTGATTGTATTCGAGCACATGCTACCTGAGGTCATTCCCCGTTTTGTGATTTTTTGGCAGGTGGTACCATTACCCGCGATTTAGACAGTAGAGCAGACTTTTCGGCGGTCGCGGACGCCTTACCTGAATTGACGATCTTGTTTCTGGCTACATGCTTCGGTCCTCTCCGAAGGGAGAACGTATGCATTGGATTCAGATTTACGATCCATTTGGCCGTTGGTGGCTCTCTACACTCGTTGCGGCTCTTCCCATTATCGTGCTTTTCGGACTGCTGGGCGGCTTCAAAGTGAAACCGCATTGGTGCGCGATCGCTGGCGCTCTGACAGCGGTGACCGTCGCGATTCTTGTTTTCAAAATGCCATTGATACTGGCTGCGATGAGCTTCGGGTATGGGGTTGCTTTCGGGATGCTGAAAATAGCTTGGATCGTTCTTGCAGCGGTTTACCTCTACGACATCTCTGTCGAAACTGGCCAATTTGAAATCATGAAAGAATCGGTTGCCGGAATCACAGCCGATCGTCGCCTGCAGGTTCTGCTGGTGGCCTTTTGTTTTGGGGCCTTCATTGAGGGTGCGGCTGGGTTTGGCGCTCCGGTAGCCATAGCGGGAGCATTCATGATCGGTCTTGGTTTCAAGCCCTTTCACGCCGCTGCGCTCAATTTGATCGCCAACACGGCGCCGGTGGCCTGGGGAGCCATCGGGACGCCGGTCCACACGCTCGCGGCCGTGACCGCTCTGCCGGAATCCGACCTCAACGCCATGATCGGGCGCATTCTGCCTTTTGCTGCCGTTATCGTGCCCTTTTGGCTGGTGCGAACCATGGTGAACTGGCGAGAGACCTTTGAGGTATTGCCCGCGATTCTGGTTGTTGGGGTTTCCTTTGCTTTGACCCAGTTCTTCTGGTCGAACTATGTGGACAGCAATCTGGTGGACATCATGGGCGGCGTGGTTTCAATTGGTGCGGCAGTAATTTTTCTCCGTTTCTGGAAACCCAAGAAAATATGGCGGTTCGATTATGACCAAAAAGCAACTGTCCTTTCCCGCGCCGGAGAGATAACCGATCCGGTGGGCGGCGAATGGTCCGCGGAAAAGTTCGATGGATATAGGACGGCGCAGACCTACAGCGCTGCGCAAGTCTTGAAAGCTTGGATGCCTTTCGCAATCCTGTCACTCTTTGTGCTTCTGTGGGGGCTGCCATCGATAAAACTGGCTATGAACCGAGCCACCACGCCCTCTTTTCGGGTTGTGCTGGCGGACGGCAAAGTTCGTCCGGGCCCACCCGGGTGGAATGTTCCCTACCTGCATGATGCCGTCTATCGCAGTGCGCCGGTTGTAGCCAAGCCCACTTCCGAGCCCGCAAGATATGACTTCAATTGGCTCTCGGCAACAGGCACGGGCTGTTTCTTTGCAGCGATTGCCTCAGGAGTGGTGCTCGGGATGAGCCCTCGTCATTTGCTCAAGACTTTCCTTCGCACGCTGGTACGAATGCGGCTGGCGGTCGTTGCGATCTCGTTCATGTTAGGGCTGGGCTACGTGACACGCTACTCTGGCCTGGATGCCGTGTTAGGCCTCGCATTCACCCGGACCGGATGGCTCTACCCATTCTTCGGTACCTTCCTTGGCTGGTTGGGTGTTGCCCTGACTGGAAGCGATACGTCGTCAAACGCGCTGTTTGGAAGTTTGCAGCGAATTACATCTCAGCAGCTCGGAATTGATCCCATTCTCATGTGCGCGGCAAACAGTGCTGGGGGAGTCATGGGCAAAATGGTCGATGCCCAATCCATCACGATTGCCACTGCTGCCACCGAGCAGGTCGGTAACGAGGGAATTATTCTCCGCTTTGTGGCATGGCATTCTGTGGCCCTCGGCGCTATCGTGGGAATCATCGTGCTGCTCTACGCCTATGTCTTCCGCTTTGCGGTCCCTCATGGATTGCAGTTCGTAAAGTGATGATCTCGATAAGCCCCCGCCGACCACACCGAAGTTGACGGTCGCTGATTTGTTCGCAGCATCCTTTTCCGACACAATTTAATCAGTATTTCCCTGGCTCGTCGCCGCGGGCGAAGGGGAAAATTGCGGAAATCGAAAGCCCGTGCGATGAAATCATCTTGGTTACCGATGGCATCGTTGGCCCTTGCCGGATGCTTGTGGGGTACTGGATTTCTCTTCGGCAAGATTGCGCTGCGAGAGACAACCGTTTCGGACAATGTCGCTTTCCGTTTTCTTTGTGGTTCGATCGTGCTTTGGCCTTGTTTGTTGCGGAAGGGAATCCGCTTTAGTGCAATTTGCGGGACTCCGGTTGACCACCGTTTCTCATGCCTCGCTGATTGTAGGCACCTTGCCCATGTTGCTCGCCCTCAGTTCAGCACCCTGTTTTTGCACGAGCGGCTCAAGGTTGTGGAATCCCGGGCTCTGCTGGGGTCCGGACTTGGCGCGCTTCTCATTGCTTTGTCAAAGACAAATGTCATCACCGGTCCACAGCCAACATCAAGAGGAGACCTGTTGGTTTTTATCTCAATGTTGGCGGCGGTAGTGTCGATCCTGATCACGAAACGGCCGATGGAGAGATATGATTCGCTTCAGATTACAGCGTCGATGATTGTTCTGGGCACGATCTTTCTGGTGTCGTGGGTGATGTTGTCACAGCCCTGGCGATTTCGCTTCTCGCCGGAAACATGGACAGCATTGGCAGCTCAGGGGCTATTTGCAACCGCTGGGGCCTACCTGCTTTGGAATTGGGGATTGGCTCGAGTGCCAGCTTCCCGCGCGGGAGTCTTTCTCAACCTGGAGCCGCTGACCGGAGCACTGCTTGGAGTATTCGTGTTGCACGAGACGCTGGGGATTAAGGGCAATCCTCGGCGGAGCGATGATCATTGCTTCCGCGGTCTACTTCAGTAGGCCTACCAAGGCGGGGCAATTGCCTGACGTCACCATCCGCCGTTTTAAGCGCACCAGGCTACATCACAGGCGGCACGGTGATTCCCATTACGGCCAGTGTACGAATCAATTCGCGGCGCACCACCGCGACCGTGGACAGTAGGAACTGCTTGCGGGTTTCGTCCGGCTCGCTGAGGATGGGATGGCGGTGGTAGAAGGTATTAAAAAATTGTGCCAGTTGGAACGCGTGCTTGGCCAGGTAGGCCGGCTCTGTGGTAGCGATCGATTGGTCTACGATGTACGAAGTTTTGGCGGCCGTCAGCCAAAGCCCCCAGATTTCGTTGGCGGCTTCGCCAGTCAAATGCTGGGCGAACGCGGAGGAGAGGTTGCCGGCAACGTCTTTACAGAATGGTTCGGGATCAATGCCCGCTTTGCGGAAGATGCTGGTGGCGCGCACGACGGCGTATTGGGCGTAAGGGCCAGTTTCGCCTTCGAAGCTGAGCGCTTCCTTGAAGTCGAAAGCGATCACTGACTGCTTGGTGTACTTAAGCATGAAGTAGCGCAACGCGCCGATCGCGATTTGCGTGGCGATGGTGTGCCGTTCAGCATCGCCGAGTTGTGGATGTCGAGAATCAACTTCTTTCTTTGCGGATGTGATCAGCGCGTCGATCAGGTCATCGGCTTTCACGCCGAATCCTCTGCGTCCGCTAACTTCGATGTACGAACGAGCCTTGTCTTCCTCGCTGAGGATGTAGCCGAGTTCGGCGGCACAGCGCGGAGTCAGCGCGACCATCTCGTAAGAGAAATGAGTGTAGTGCTCGGCTGCTTCACCGTGCCCCAAGCCGCGCAAAGCTTCGATCACGGTGTTTTGCGCTTCCGACTGGCGAGCGTCAATCACGTTGTAGATTTCAGCCACATCACCGAAGTGGGGATGATTCTTCTCGCCTTCGGTCGCGGAAATCCAGCAATCGTGTCCGTTGGGATAGCGGTAGAAATTGCGGTAGCCGAAGTCCCGCCCGAGCAGCCCGAACTTCCACATGTGATAAGCGATGTCTTTGCCGACGTATCCGACGGTGCCGTTCGATCGGACAATGACTTTTTGATCGTCCTCTGAGATCTCGTCTTTTTCAGCGCTCTCTGCGCCAGCCTCAGCGCCCTCTGCGATTTCAGATTTTGATGTCCCCGCCCGCCGCATCACCCAGCAGCCCTTGTTCTTGCCCTGGGTCTCAAACAACAGAACGCCCGCCTCTTTCAGTTTGGCGAATGCGGCATCCCAGAAGTGAAGATGCAATATTTCACTCTCCCGCGGCAGGAAGTCATATTCGATATCGAGACGATCCATCGTCTCGAGATGACGGCGAAGAACAGCCACAGAAATCAGATCAGCAATGGCCGCAGTTTCACCGGCTGCATCTTCAATGGCATGCAAAGTCTGGGCGCGAACTTGCAGATTCTGCTTGTCCTGCTCGTACCACTGCGAGACGCGGGCGTAGAGGTCCCAGCAGTAGTAATCAAAGCGCGGTTGGCGTGACAGTTGTTCGATTTCGGCCCCTGATGTTTTCTCGATGTGGGTGAAGCCAACAACCACGTCAGCTACTTGCACGCCGGTGTTGTCGATGTAGTTTTGCACATCTACTTCGCGGCCCGCATATTCGAGCAGGCGCACGAAAGTGTCGCCGAGGATGGCGTTGCGCAGATGTCCAATGTGCGCAGCCTTGTTGGGATTGATGCTGGAGTGCTCGACCAGAATCTTGCCGTCGGGAACGTCATGTTTGGGTTTTTCGTCGGAGGCGAGCGCCACCGCCACCGCCGCCCGATCGACGCGGGCGTTAATGTAGCCGGCGCCTGCGACCTCGAATTTCTCAAAGCCTTCGACGGGACCCAGTCCGGCGACAACTTCATCTGCGATCTTGCGCGGAGCCCTGCGCAATCTCTTGGCTAAATCGAATGCGAGAGGCAACGCGTACTCGCCCAACTCCACTTTGGGGGGCTGCTCAATAACGACGGTTTCGAGCTCAAGGCTATAGGTGCGGCGCAGAAATTCGCGCACCGCGCCGGCCAAACGACGCTGCAGATAGCGATACAAGGATTCCCTCTAAACTCTTGAAGAAAAAAGTGATTCTAGCAGAGAGGAAGGCGGGGAAGGTTTGACGCAAAGGGAAAACGTTCCCTATGATGAAAATTCGACATGAGGCCGAGTGCAACCGCCAATCCCAGAGGACACAGAGGGCCACGGAGGAATCCAGGTGCCTTTCTGCCGAGGTCTTCTGTGATCCTCTGGGCCCTCTGTGGTTAGAAATTGATATATGCGCATAGCCTACCTTGAATGTTTCTCCGGCGTCAGCGGCGACATGTTTGTGGGCGCGCTGGTGGACGCCGGAGTTCCGCAGCGCCTATTTGAAGAGACGATAGCGGCCCTGAATCTGGCGGCGCACCTCGAAATATCGCGAGTCGTGCGCAGCGGGATTTCGGCCACCAAGGTGGACGTCTACCTTGACGGCGAGAAGGATATGCCTCGGGAGGAGTTCTGGGGGAGCCAGACTGCGGGGTCTCAACCCGAAGCGGTGAACCACCGTAACCAGCATCCTCCTCATGATGAAGACCATAAGCACATTGCGCGTGAGCAGCACGGCGGTCATGGCCACGAGCATTCGCACGTTGCGGACACTCCGCGGGCGGGGGCGGCCGCGCCGCACGTGCATGGGCACTCGCACGAGCACATTCATGAACATGCTGATGAACATGGCCGTGGGCTGAAAGAGATTCGCGAGATCATTGGCAAGGCTGCGATCAGCGAGAATGCAAAGAAGACGGCGGTCGCGATTTTCGAGGCGCTGAGCGCGGCGGAAGCGAAGATTCACAATACTTCGCTCGACGCCGTACAGTTTCATGAAGTGGGCGCGGTTGACGCCATGGTGGATATTGTCTGTGCTGCCGTGGGAGCTGAAGTCCTAGGGGTGGATGAGATCGTGTCCTCGCCGTTGAACGTTGGTGGGGGTACGGTGAAATGCGCACACGGAACTCTTCCGGTGCCTGCGCCGGCTACGTTGGAGTTATTGAAAGACGCGCCAGTATATTCGTCGGGATTGCAGGCGGAGCTGGTCACCCCGACGGGAGCGGCGATTGTGAAGACGTTGGTCACCCGCTTTGCCGCGTTTCCCGAGATGAGGATTGAGAAAAGTGCGTACGGTGCGGGCACACGCGATTTTCCCGGACATCCCAATGTGGTGCGCCTGACGATCGGCGAGACTGCATCCTCGGTGCTGGCGACTAATACGGCCTCAGACACAGTTACGGTTTTGGAAGCGAATCTTGACGACATGAATCCGCAGGTCTTCGGGTACGTGATGGATCGGCTGCTCGAAGAAGGCGCGCTCGACGTCTTCGGCGTGCCGGTGCACATGAAAAAAAACCGCCCGGGGGCGCTGTTGACGGTTCTCGCCAAGCCTGAGGACGCTGCACGATTGACCCAAATAATCTTCACCGAAACAACCACGCTGGGCGTCAGGCGGCGAGATGAGCGGCGACAGACGCTGGCGCGGAAGTGGCAGAGCGTGAACACAACCTGGGGCGAAGTGCGGATCAAGATCGCGAGCATGAATGGGACGGTCACCAATTACGCTCCGGAATACGAGGACTGCCGTCGAATTGCAGTCGAGCATCGCGTGCCTTTGAAGGAAGTGATGCGCGAGGCGGTTGAGGCGTACTGGAAACGATCCCGTGGCTAATCTCAGACAGATCGGCGACAAGAATCTGGAATCGCAAAGTACTCTGAGAAGGCCAGCGAGGGCCGCGGAGAAAGCTTATTGTGGAATAGTTGGAACGGGAGTGAGCTGCGCGGAAGGAACAGAATGAGCAGGAAGTTCTACATTACGACGCCGATTTACTACGTGAACGCTCGTCCGCACATAGGACATGCCTACACAACGATTGCCTGTGACACCATTGCGCGGCGGCAGCGTATGTTGGGCGCGGATACGTTTTTTCTCACCGGCACAGACGAACACGGGCAGAAGATCGAGCGGGCAGCGCAGGCCGCCGGCAAAACTCCACAGCAGTATGCGGACGAAATCTCCGCGGAATTCCGTAAATTGTGGCAGCGGATGGGTATCTCGTACGACGACTTCATCCGCACCACAGAAGACCGGCATAAGAAGCGCGTGCAGGAATTGTTTCGCCGCATTCGCGACAACGGTTATATCTACAAAGGCACTTACACCGGACAGTATTGCGTGTCCGACGAGCTCTATGTCGATAGTGGGGAGCCGGGCGCTCCCTGTCCGAACTGCGGACGGCCGACCGAGACCGTACAGGAAGAGAATTATTTCTTCAAGCTGTCGGCGTTTCAAGATCAACTGCTCAAACTTTATGCGAACCCAGAGTTCATCCGTCCTGAAACGCGGCGCAATGAGGTGATTTCGTTTGTGCGTAGCGGATTGCGCGATCTCTCTATCAGCCGATCGACTTTTTCGTGGGGTATTCCGGTACCTGACGATCCCAAGCATGTGATCTACGTGTGGCTGGACGCGCTAGCTAATTACATCACGGCCATCGGATTTGGCTCGTCCCACCAGGGCGCGCAGGAGGCCTTCGAGAAATACTGGCCCGCAGACGTGCAGATGATCGGCAAAGAGATCGTCCGCTTCCATTGCGTGTACTGGCCAGCATTTCTTCTGGCTGCCGGCCTCGCTGTGCCTAAGGGGATCGTAGCCCATGTCGAAGTCGCGCGGCAACATCGTGCGCACCGAGACCATTCTGGACGTGTTGGGCGCGGATGCGCTGCGCTACTTCCTGCTGCGCGAGATTGTTTTCGGGCAGGACGGATCGTTCTCGTTCGACGCGCTGGTGCAGCGTTACAACTCCGACCTGGCGAACGGATTGGGCAATCTGGCCAGCCGCACGCTGACCATGATCACGCGCTATTTCAAAGGCGAGGTGCCTTATCCCTCGCATGCGGCGTGGCGTACCGGGGCTGATGACGCCGTCGTCGCCACAGCCCGTAAGACGATCGTGGAATTCGGGGCACTGTTTGACCAATTTCAGTTCTCGCGGGCGCTGGAAACGGCGTGGGGATTAGCAGGAGCCGTGGACAAGTACATTGTGGAGAACGAGCCCTGGTCGCTGGGCGAGAAGCAGGATGACGGAAGCAGAGCGCGATTAGCGACGGTGCTCTATACCGCTGCGGAGGCCTTGCGTATCGTGACCGCTCTGGCGCATCCCGTGATTCCCGATGCGACAACGAAAATTTGGGCGCAGCTTGGGCTGGGCGACATTAAGAAAGTGGCACTCCATGAGTTGGCTTGGGGACAACTGCGTTTAGGTACGAAGCTGGGCGAAGTGCAACCGGTTTTCCCGCGCGCGGATAAGAGCGCGATTGAAAGGATGCAGAAGATGGAAGAGCAGCAGCGAAGCGCACCGACGCTGGTGGCCAAGGAACCCGTGGCAACCCAGGCGGTGCAGCGGGAGGTGTTGCAGCCGCAAACGACGGCGCAACCCTCAACATTGGCTGTTCCTGCGCCGTCTTCTATGGCTGCGGACGGCAAGATTTCCATCGATGATTTTGCCAAGGTAGAGCTGCGCGTGGGCCAGGTGAAGATCGCCGAGAGAGTGCCGAAGGCAGACAAACTGTTACGTCTCGAAGTTGATCTCGGTACGGAAGTGCGGCAGGTCGTGGCCGGCATCGCAGAATCGTATACGCCTGAGAGTTTGATTGGACGCAAAGTGGTGATCGTCGCCAATCTTGCACCGCGCAAATTGCGCGGGCTGGAATCCAATGGGATGATCGTGGCCGCATCTCCGGAAGGGGGAAAAGCTATTCTTGCCGGCTTCTTGGAGGATGTGCCGGTGGGGACGAGGCTGAAGTAGACCATGTGACCCCGACGGCGGTTGATCCGTGGCGAGAAAAACTTCCGACCAACGACCGACTCCATGTTTGTAGATTCCCACGCACATCTCGAGATGGAGCAGTTTGATGCCGACCGCGAACAAGTAATCGCCCGGGCGCGGGGAGCTGGCATCCAGACTATTGTCGCGATCGGTAGCGGTACGGGTCCAGGTTCGCTCGACTGCGGGATTCAGTTGGCCGACAAATATGAGTTCATCCACGCGACCATCGGCATTCATCCTCACGAAGCGAAGTTGGCCGGCGATACGGATTTCGTGCAGTTAGAACAACTCGCCAAGCATCCCAAGGTAATTGCCTGGGGCGAAATCGGACTCGACTACTACTACGACCATTCGCCGCGCGAAATTCAGAAGCAAGTCTTCATGAAGCAGATGGAACTGGCGCGTGCCGCCAAGCTGCCTGTCGTAATCCATTGCAGACCCTCGGAAGGCAGCGACAACGGGTGGGAAGATTGTCTCGACCTGATCCAGCAGCACTGGGCGAGCAGCGGCTTGGGCGGAATCTTGCATTGCTTTACGGGAGTCGGGCCACAAGCAAAGCGTGCTCTCGACATGGGATTCATGATTTCTTTCGCGGGCAATGTCACGTTTCCCAAGGCACAGCAGATTCGCGACGCTGCCCTCGAGGTCCCACTGGATCGCATGCTGATCGAGACCGATTCCCCATTTCTCGCACCCGTGCCCAATCGTGGGAAGCGGAACGAGCCGGCGTTCGTCAAGGAAACAGCGCGCAAACTCGGCGAATTGCTCGGGCTGAGCATGGAAAAGATGGGCGAGCAGACCTCAAGGAATTTCTACAATTTCTTCAAAATCTCCGAAACCGTTGAAAACAAAATTCAAGGGCGCTAATCCTGCCGCCGGGCTGTTTCTTCTGATACCCTCAATGGTTATATTTCATCCAATATATCTAGGTTTCATCTTCAGAAAGATTCGCAGGCTATGCCCGACAACAGTTTCGACATCGTAAGCAAGATCGACTTGGCGGAGGCGTCGAATGCGATCCAGCAGGCGCTGAAGGAGATCCACACGCGCTTCGACTTGAAGGACTCAAAGTCATCGATCGAACTCGAAGGCAAGGACGCCATTATTCTGCATTCGGCGGACGAGTACAAGCTGAAGGCGGTGAATGACGTACTCCAGCAGAAGCTGGTGAAGCGCGGAGTGTCGCTCAAGGGATTGACCTACGGTCCCATAGAGTCGGCGGCCGGGGCGACCGCCAAGCAGAAGATCACGCTGCAGCAAGGCATCCCGATCGAGAAGGCGCGCGCCATCGTGAAACTGGTGAAAGATTCTAAGAAAAAGGCGCAGGCTTCGATCCAGGGCGATCTGGTGCGGATCAGCGGCAAAGATCGCGACACGCTGCAGGAAGTCATTGCCTTGCTGAAGCAGCAAGACTTTGGGATTGACTTCGAATTCACCAATTACAGAACGAACTGACAAAATCTTAGATCGCAGAGTACGCAGAGAAATGTCGCAGAAAACAACATACGGCAACCTGAGACCGGATTGAGCGCTCCAGCCACCATTCACGGTAAAGAAGTTTTCGAGTTGCTGCGTGATGATCTCGCAGCGATCGAGCGCGAGTTTGGGCGCGATACCGTCTCGAACGTCCAGGCCATTACTGAAATCGGCGAGTACCTGCGTGCAGGCGGGGGCAAGCGAATTCGTCCCGCATTACTGCTGCTTTCGGCCAAACTGTTCGACTATCAGGGGCGAGGTGCGGTGCGCTTGGGGGCGGTGGTAGAGATCATCCACACTGCGACGCTGGTTCATGACGACATCATTGACGAGGCGCGCACTCGACGCGGCCGGCCCGCAGCCAACACCCAGTGGGGCAATTCGAAGTGTGTGCTGGCGGGCGACTGGCTCTACATGCAGGCATTCAAGGTCGCGGTGCAGGAGCGGAATTTCCGGATCCTCGACACCCTGATCGAGCTCACGCAGCAGATGGTCGAGGGCGAGCTCCTGCAAATGGAGAAGCTGGGCAAGCTCATCACACTCGACGAGCACTTCGATCTCATCTACCGCAAGACCGCGTGTTTGTTTTCCGTCTGCATGCGGATGGGCGCGATTCTTGGCGGGGCAACGCCGGAACAGGAAGACGCGCTTGGGCGATATGGACGCGATCTCGGCATGGCATTCCAGATCGTCGACGATGTGCTCGATCTGACAGCGTCGGAAGGCATTCTCGGAAAGCCCGTGGCCAGCGATCTGCGTGAGGGAAAAGTGACCATGGCGGTCATCCACGCGCTCGAGCGTTGCACGCCTCAGGAGCGCGGAAAGATTGAGACGATTCTCCGCGACCGCGGATTCAACGGCGTAACCCACGCGCAAATACTCGATATCCTCCAGCGATACGGATCGCTGGAGGCAGCCACCAACCACGCGACCCAGTATGCCGAGGCTGCCCGAAGGGCGATCTGCCATTTCCCGGACTCGGAGAACAAGCGGGCGCTGTTGTGGGCTCCTGACTTTGTCGTGGCACGTGAGAAATGAGCCACGCGATTTCCTTCGCGTTCTCTGCGATTAAGTTTTTTCCAACACCTAGCTCGCGAAGCTCTTCACAAACTCCACCAAACTCCGCAGAGCAATTCCCGACGGCCCTTTCGCGATCCAAGGTTTCTGCTCTTCCATCCAGGCCGTACCCGCGATGTCGAGATGGATCCACGGAGTATCTTCGGCAAACTCCTTCAGGAACATGGCTGCGTTAATGGCGCCGCCCCAGCGCCCCCCGGAGTTGACCATGTCCGCGATATTAGAGCGAATGTTCTCCTTATATTCGTCATCAAGCGGAAGCCGCCACATTTTTTCCCCGGCTTTCGCCTGCGCTTTTTCGAGGCGCTCGTACATGGCGTCATCGTTGGCAAAAACGCCAGCATTTGCGTAGCCCAGTGCCACCACCACCGCGCCGGTTAGCGTGGCCGCGTCGACCAGATGCGTGCAGCCGAGTTGCCGCGCGTAGCAGAGTCCGTCAGCCAGCACCAGGCGCCCTTCAGCATCGGTATTAATGATCTCGATGGACTTGCCAGACATGGCAATCTGAACGTCGCCCGGCTTTTGTGCTTTGCCGGATGGCATGTTTTCCGTAGCGCAGATAATGGCTGTGACTTTAACCTTTGGTTTAAGCATTGCGATGGCGCGCATGGCCCCGATCATGGTGGCGCCGCCGGCCATGTCGTACTTCATCTTCTCCATGCCGTCGGCTGGCTTGATCGAAATGCCGCCGGTGTCGAACGTGATGCCTTTGCCCACGAGGCCAAGCACAGGTTTTTCTGGCGCACCGGCTGGTTCGTATTTCATCACGATCAGGGCAGGCGGCTCATCGGAACCTTGCGCGACGCTCCAGAAGGCCCCCATCTTCAATTCTTTGATCTTGTCTGTGCCGTAAACTTCACATTTCAAACCTACTTCCTGCGCCATTGTCTTGGCGCGTTCGCCCAGCATGGTAGGTGTCATGCGATTCGAAGGTTCGTTTACCAGGTCGCGTGTGAAATTCTGCGACTCGCCGATAATTTGAGCTTCGTCCAGGGCCTTCTGCAACGAGGATTTGTCACCCGAGGCAATGACCGTAACGGCTTCAATCTTCTGATCCTTGCGGTCGCTTTTGTAATAGTCAGGATCGAAGTTGCCGACGCATGTTCCCTGAACAATCGCCTTCACTGCTTCCTCGCCGCCGATTCCGGACGGGGCGACGAAAGCAAAGCTGCGCACGCCGCGCGCTTTCAGCGCCCGTGCCGCAGCCCCGGCAACACGTCGCAGATCGTAGCTCGTGAACTTTTTGGCCACGCCGCCGCTAACCAGCAAAAGGCGCTTGGCTTTTAGTTGAGCGGGCTTATGCAGCAGGTTGATTTCAAACGGCTTGCAAGTGACTTCACCACTGGACAGCAAATCCGCAGCTGCGGCCTGCACGGCGGCGTCACTGGTTTCAACTTTCAGTTGCTGCTTTTCTTGCGAGCTTTTGCTCTTGGCGGTTTGCGAGGAATCGCAGTAGTCCAGCACAACCGCGACTAGGGCTTCGGTTGCGAGTTCGGCGGGCGCAGCAGACGAGAGCGTGGTTTTCATAAGTATGTGTGAAGGTGTCAGGAAACACTCTAGTATCGTCGGCGAACGGGGAATTAGGCAAGAGGCCAAGTCACAGGCGGTCACAGGCGCGTCACAGGCCAGGTCAGATCACTGGCAACGGGGGAGACTCATGAGACGATTTACCGCAAGGATCCGACCGGACGAGACGAGCCAAAAGTCCTTCGTAAACCGCGGTTGGTGCCGAGTGGCGTGAAATGATTGGCAGGTCAAGAAATGGTGTCGAGAGTTTCGGCCAACCAGAGCGGCACCATAGTTCTTTTGGGCGGAGTGACGGCATTTCCATCTCTGGCGTATGATTCGTATCCGCAACAGAGTAGACGAGGTTCTTGATATGCCCATGCGCGGGGTCTATGTTTCTTCGCTCGCTAGCGTTGTTCTGGCACTGTCATTTTTGTCAACCGCACACCCAACTGCCGCGTCAGCTGCTCAGGGGATGAAGCCGGCGCCAGCCGCGTCCGAAGCGAAAGTGGCAAAGACAGGAAACCAAGCAAGTTCCGTCCGAGGGAGCGCCGGGGCTCTTTCGATTCCTGACACAACCTTGGCCATGAATTCGGCTCAACCACTGTCGCAGCGGATTGTGCATTACGAGATGGATGCCCGCTACGATGCCGCCAGGCATACGATCGACGCCACCGAGGTGCTTACCTATCACAACTTGACCGGACAGTCGCTCGATCACTTTCCGTTCCACCTTTATCTGAATGCGTTTCAGCCGAAATCCACGTGGGTACGCGAGTCGAAGCGCGACGGCAGTCGCGACACTACCTACGACAAGTGGGAAGACAAGCAGTATGGCGCGGAAGAAATTAAGAGCTTCGAAGTGGTGGGGCAAGGAGATTTGACGTCGCAACTACAGTTCATCCAGCCCGACGATGGCAACAAGGATGACGAGACTGTCGTCGACGCGCACCTACCCAAGGCCATCGCTCCCGGGGCGTACGTGCAGTTCAAAATTGCATTCCACGACCAAATGCCAGAGACGCAGGCACGCTCGGGTTGGAAGCGCGATTTCGTCCTGGGCGGACAATGGTTTCCCAAAGTCGGCGTGTGGTGGCATGACGCGTGGAATTGCCATCAGTACCATGCCATGACGGAATTCTTCGCTGACTTTGGCGTCTATGACGTCAAGCTGACCGTGCCACAATATGAAGTCGTGGGCGCGAGCGGCGTCGAAGTCAGCAGTGTCGTCAATCCCGACAAGACTAAGACTGTGACTTACCACGGCGATGACATCCACGATTTCGCCTGGACTGCCAGTCCGCGCTACAAAGTCAAAGACGATGGCGTGTTCCAGGGACAGATGGGGCCAGTGAAGTTGCAAATCCTGATGCAGCCCGCGCACTGGAGCCAGGTTGAGCGGCACGAGAAAATCTTAAAAGAAACTTTGGACCACTTCGAGCGCTGGTACGGGCCTTATCCCTACAAGACTTTGACCCTGGTGGATCCTGAGCCCGATTCGGCGGCGGGCGGGATGGAGTATCCCACGTTCATCACCGCCGGCACGAGCTGGTTTGCGCCGAAAGGCTTGCTGCTCGAACCGGAAGAAGTCATCGAGCACGAATTCGGGCACCAATACTGGTACGGCATGGTGGCGACCAACGAATTTGAAGATGCTTGGATGGACGAAGGCATCAACGAGTACACGCAGGTTAAGGTTGAGGATTCGATTTTCGGCCCAAACACTTCCGTGCTCAACCAGTGGGGTCTGTCGGCTGGAGAGCGTGAGCTTCAAAATCTTTCCTACGCTTCGGTGGCTGGCATGGATCCCATTGCGCAGAAGGCCTACGAGTATTACAGTTTCAATTCGTACGGCGGGATCACATACGGCAAAACGGCGTGTGGGTTGCTTACGCTTGAAGGCATCATCGGCGAAGACACGATACAAAAGGCGCTGCACACATACTTCATGCGTTACCGATTCACGCACCCGACTAAGGAAGATTTCCTGAAGACGATTGAGGAAGTTTCGGGCAAAGACTTGCGCTGGTACTTCAACCAGGCGATTTATGGATCCCCGGTTCTGGACTATGAAGTGCTCAAGATCGCCTCCGATCCCGTGGACTGGTACCAAGAGAGAAAAGGAAAGAAGAAAGAAGACGACAAGAATCTGGTGTACCAGTCCTATGTCTCGCTGCACCGCAAGGAAGATCTCGTAATGCCGGTAGAACTGGAAGTCAAGTTCGACAACGGAGATATGGTTCGCGAACACTGGGACGGGCAGGGCCGCTGGACGAGATTCGCGTACGAGAAGAAAGCCAAGATCATGTCAGCTGAGATTGATCCTGATCACAAGATTCAACTCGACCGCAACAATTTCAACAACAGCCACACCATGGAAGCCAACGCGAAGCCGGCGCACAAAGTCGGGAACTACTGGCTCTTTCTGACCCAATGGCTGAGCCAGTTCCTGACATGGTGGGCAATTTAACCAATAGGCGAGAAGGATCGAACCAGCACGGAGAAGAAAATGGCAGAAAACAAAAGCCTGCTCGGCAGTGGCGCCGGCATGGTGACGCGCAACAAACGCTACATCGTCTGGTTCTATCTGCTCAACCTATTGCTTGGATTGTTCGGCACCGTCAGCTTCGTCACGCAGGCCCGGACCGTGCTCGACCACAGTCTGTATGCCGATCGGCTGCTGCATGGTTTCGACCTGGCTGTCTTCGGAGAAATGTTTGCGCGGCCGGAGTTTGGGCCAACGGTATCTTCCGGGTTGTCGGCTTTACTTTTCTCGGTTGCGTTCTTTCTGGCGACCGCGCTGTTTTTGCCCGGCGTGCTGCAAGGATATGCGTCGCCATACGGGCTGGCGCGCGAGGGCGCCTTTACCTCCGGCGTCTTCGACAGATACACGTTGGAAACCCGGCTGTCACGGGATGAATTTTTCCGTGCCTGCGGCTGCAACTTGTGGCGCTTCCTCCGGCTGCTGATCATCTTTGCCATCGTCGGCGGTATCGTGTCGGGACTCTTGTTCGCGGCCCGGGCTGCGCTGCTGAAGAAGGCCACGGAGAGCACGATTGAGGTGCTGCCATTTTCAGTTTCCATGGCAACCTTGTTCGTGATCCTTCTGGTTATGACCGTAATCCGCATTTGGTTTGATCTGGCGCAGACGGATGTAGTCTTGAGCGATCAGGGCGCCGTTCGCAAGTCCATTGCTGCAGGCTTTCGGCACACGTGGCGCGGCCTGTTTCGCTTGTTCATGAGTTATTTTGTAATTTCTGTTGTGGCTGGTCTGGTGCTGTTCGCGGGGCTTTGGGTTTGGCTGCGGTTCGTGCCGACAGAAAGCGTCTTCAAGGCATTTCTCGCCGGTCAGGCGACACTGCTGCTATTGCTGATCCCCCGATTCTGGCAGCGCGCTGTCGCCGTTGCCTATTACGAGGAGAACATGGTGCCGGTGGTCGCGCTGCAGCCGATCATCCCCGAGCCTCCACCGGTTGCTGTTGTGCCCGAGCCCTTGGTGCCTCCTCTGATTCCGCCTACGCCGATTGCGCCGCAAGAATCGTAGGTCATAGCGGTCCGCCACGTGAAGTCTCAATCGCAGAGAGCGCGAACCACAGCCGCAGAGAACGCTGCGATGAAGCTCGGGTCGTTTTTAGCGTTAAACGAGTCTAGCGGTAGTTTACTGCGAGCGCTCGAGTAAGAGTCCAAGCAAGTGCTCTAAGTCATTCCACGCTGAGTAGTTTCGCAAGTCCGCCCTGCTTCTCAAATGTATTACCCTGTATAAAGTAGATTCCTGTGCATATCCGTGCATTTAATGCTTGACATGTTTTGGCATGTAAAGTATTGTATTACCCTATTATGCCGAGTCTGGTCGCCAAGAAAAAAGGCAACAAACTCTACTACTACGTGGTCGAAAGTGCCCGCGTCGAAGGCAAGCCGCGCATCGTCCATCAAGCCTACCTGGGCACCGCCGAGAAGCTGGCCGAGATGGTCCGCGATCGTAGCGCCCCCATCCCCCTGGCCGCTTCCACCCGTGATTTTGGCTTGCCCGCCGCCCTGTGGACGGCCGCCCAGCAAACCGGAGTCTGGGACTTGCTCGCTTCTCTTTGGCCCCGGCCACGCTCCGGACCCTCTCCCGCTCACTACCTGTTGCTGGCCGCCCTGCACCGCATCTGCCAGCCCGGGCCTAAAACCCAAGTGGCCGAGTGGTATCGCAGTTCCATCTTGTCGGCGCTGTGGGAGTTTCCCGCCGAGCGCTTTACTTCGCAAGCTTTCTGGGATGCTTTTGAACAGATCCTACCCGAAGACCAAGAGGCGCTCTCCCCGACAGACGATCCCCTAGAGCAAGCTCAGTTGCGCTTGCTGGGATTATGGAAAGAGAAACAACTGGTGAGTCGTCGTCTGTTGGCTTACGACACCACCAACTTCTACACCTATATCGCCAGCACCAACACGCGTAACCAACTGGCCCAGCGCGGGCATAACAAACAAGGCCGACACAACCTGCGGCAAGTCGGTCTCAGCTACGTGCTGGATGGCGAGCATGGCTTGAGCCTGTGTCATCACGTCTATCCCGGGAATGTGGCCGAGGTGGAGGAGTTCTCCACCTCGTTGGTCCGCATCACGCGCCTGCTGGATCAGAACCAGATCGCGCGCGAGACGGTGACGCTGGTGTTGGATAAAGGCTCAGCCGCGCTGGCCAACACGGTGCAGTTGGAAGAAGCCGGAGTGGGATGGATCTCGGCTTTGCCCTGGAATCAGGCCCCCGCGGAATTACGCAG